>Ga0182015_10000743_pt1 | contig 45445 bp, 48 predicted proteins | sample 712P3MmetaG_FD_120478 | JGI IMG/M metagenome (GOLD analysis project Ga0182015, IMG submission 120478) | Permafrost microbial communities from Stordalen Mire, Sweden - 712P3M metaG | ecosystem: Environmental > Terrestrial > Soil > Wetlands > Permafrost | place: Sweden: Stordalen | collected...
CGCATAACGCGATACTGGCGTATCGTCTCGCCGCCGCGGGTGCGCAGGGCGCGAGCAGCGCGATCGAAGGAGCGTCGGGTTTCTTCCGCGGGTATACCGACGACGCGGACGCTGCGCGACTGAGCGCGTCGCTCGGCGCGCCCTTTGCGATCGACGAGACGGGTTTCAAGCCCTATCCCAGCTGCCGGTACTCGCACGCAGCGATCGATGCACTGCTCGACATCCTCGCCGAGACGAAGGTGGACGTGCGCCGGATCGACGCCGTTCGCATCGGGCTGCCGCGAACCGGCATGCAGCTCGTCGGCGTCCCCGAGAATGCGAAACGACATCCGGTTTCGATCGTCGACGGCCAATTCAGCATGTTCTTTTGCGCAGCGGTAACGCTGCTGCGCCGGCGTTTCACTTGGGAAGAGTACGCGCTGCTCGGCGATCCGGAGGTCGACGCGACGATCCGGAAGATTTCGGTCGAGCAGGATCCCCGGGTCGAGGCGCTCTTCCCCGGGATGGCGGCGACCGTCGAGGTGCAGATCGGCGAGCGGACCATCCGGCGGCTGAACGACACGCCCCGCGGGGAACCCGAGAAGCCAATGGGATGGGACGATCTGGTGACCAAGTTCGACGGCCTCGCGGGCGCCCTCTATGGGGCGGCCCGGCGCGAACGCATTGTGGCGGCCGCTCGGCGGCTTGAACGGCTGCCGGACGTGCGTGAACTGACGTCCTTGCTCACCGGACCGGATCGCGATCTTGGCCCGCACACCGGTGATTCGGTTCCCGGGCGCGAAGCCGTTTTCGAAATATCCAATTCTTGAAAGGCTGTTCGATGGTTCACGTTCGTTTCGCGGGGGCGCTCGCCGCCGCTGCTGCTCTCGTCCTTACCGTGCCCGCGGCCGCAGCCGACGGCGCGCATCACGTGTATGCCATGTCCGCCCAGAACGGTTCCGGGGAAGGTGGGACCGTGACGCTGACCGCCGTCGGCGACAAGACGCGCGTCGACGTCGCGCTCGTCGGGGCGCCGGCGGGCGTGGGGCAGCCCGTTCACGTGCACGACGGGCCGTGCGCGAAACTCAACCCGAAACCGAAGTACCCGCTGACCACGATGGTCGACGGCGTCTCGTCGACGACGCTCGACGTCCCGATGTCATCGCTGACGGCCGGCGGCTTCGCGGTGAACGCCCACAAGTCCACCACCGAAGTCGCGACCTACGTGTCGTGCGGTGACCTCAGCTCGAAGATGTAGCTGCCTTGCGTGCGCGCTTTCGGAACGGTGAGAGCTCACCTTCCGGAAGCGGCGTGCGCCACACGCGCAGGCTCAGCGCAATCCCATCGTAGTACCCGACCAGCGAGATCAGATCCATCAGCGCGCGCGCCCCGAGGACCGTGTGCGCTTCGTCGAACGTCGCCCGTTTGAGGTCGCGATCGCCGAGCAGCGCCCGCACGACCTTGCGGACGAGCGCCTCGGACCCGTCGAGTGAGGGCGCCTTCTTCCCGCGGCGAATCGCCGACAGCTCGTCATCGCTCAGACCCGCCGACCGTCCGATGCGTTCGTGGGCAAACCACTCGAAGTCCGCGCGGCGAATCGCCGCCAGTTCGAGAATCGCGATCTCACGCGCGCGGTCCGACAGCGCGGTCTTGTAGCGGATCGTGCTGCCGAGTTCTTGCAGCGCCGTACCGACGTCTGGGCTCAGCAGCAGCGCATTGAAGGGGCCCTCGAGCCCGCCGGAGGCATCGGTCAGGGCGAAGAGCTGCGGACCCCGTGCGCGCGGTCCCTGAGTGATCGCTTCGTACAAACGGCGCTGGTCCGGCGAAAGCTCGGCCGGGACGAAGCGATGCAGCCGCTCGCGCTTCATCGTGCGCCCGCGCGGAGCAATCCGGGTCGGGAAGGCGCGCCTTCGCGCTCGTCGGAAGCCGCGGCAATGCGATCGTTCATCGTCGGAGTCGGGCTTCGCGCCGCTCACCGCCGTTTCTTTTGGAGGGCGGCCGTCCTGGCAGCCGCCGCCCTTGGCCTCGTCCACGCACCCGCGCGCGCGACAAGCTGCGGCTCTCGGGCCGACACCGAGGCCGTCGGCACGGCCGCGGTCGCGGACGTCACCCGGCTCTTTCACATGCCGGCGCAGCCCAACGACCTCTTCAGCGTCCAGGTCGCCGCGACGTACGGCCAGGCGGTCGTGAGCCCGCCGGGCGGCATGGTGAGCCTGTACTACGCCAAGCACGGCGGCCGCTGGAAACGGGTCGCTGCCGGCGCGGTCCCGCCGGCAGCGCGCAAGGCACTCTTTCCGGGCGGTGACTTCGCCGCGTGCAAGAACCCGCATTTCCTCAATCGCGGCGCGAGCGGCTAGCTACTTCGCGCTCGGAGGTGCGGCTTTCGCCCCCAGATCGAACGCGACGCGACGCGCGCCCGTCCGCCCTTCGCCGCCGAGCGCGACCACGTCGACGACGAAGCGCATCCGCGGCGGCGGCAGCCCCGGCGGCCCGAACGGAATGCGGAGCAGGCCGCTGAATTCGCCGAGCGCCGTTTCGTGCAGGCGGAACGGCAGCCGGACCGGCAAGTCGGCGAACGGCGTGACCTCGACGGCAGCGGTATTCGTCGTCGTGACGACGCGCAGATGCGCGAGATCGCCCCACTGATAGGCTGCTCGATCGAACCCGATGCCGAGGATCCGCGGCTGCACGGTGCTCACGACGATCGGATGCGGGAGCGACGGCTCGGACGAGACCGCTGCAGCACCGGCGACGTCCGCCTGCGGCGAGCGGAACGGCCCGAGTTTCAACCGCGCCAGCTGCCGCACTTGCGAGCGGATGAAGCCCGGCTGGCCGACACGGTAGTTGTTGGTGAACGCCCGACGCAATTCGTCATCGCTCAGCCGCTCGAGGTGACCGATCCGGCTCGCAAGATCGCGCTCTTCTCCGCTGATGTGCCACGCCACCGCAAGCCCGAGCAGGTTCGTCACGACGAACAGAACACCGCCGACGGCCAGTACTGGACGCGGGATTGCGGCGCGGGCCGACGCGATGCCCAGCAGCGCGATCCAGGCCGCCGTCGCCGGCGTCGTGTAGCGCGAAATCACCGCTGCGTCGACGCCGTAGGCCGTTCTTCCCAACCCGATCAGCACTGCGACACCGGCGCCGAACGCGAACAATCCGAGCCATGGCTCGGCAGCCGCACCGTCGCGCTTGGCGCGCACGGCGAACGCGACGAAGACCGCGCAGAGGATCGCTCCGAGCAGTTCGCACAGCCACCGGCCGCCGGCGAGGCCCAGCGGCGAACCGAGCACGGCGAGCGCAAATTGCGGTACGTCGAGCAGCGGACGCGCCGCTTCGGCGAACCAGCCGTGTTCGTCCGGCGGGCGCTGATAGCCCACCACATACGCGAACGCACAGGCGCAGGCTGCCGCCGCCCACAGCGCTTGGAACCATCGGCGGCCGGCGAAGCGCGCGCGCCACAAGACGGCAAATCCGGCCGGCCACACCGCGAAGCCGAACAGCATCGAAAAGCTTGCCCCGATCGCACCGGCGAGGGCGACCCAGAACCGCGGCACCGGCAGGCGCATGCCCGGCGCGAACGCGAGCGCAACCAGCATCGCGAACGCGAGCGCATTCGCCAGGAACCATGACAGCTGAAAGCCCCAGAGCAGATTTTCGACTTGGCAGAGCGAGTACAGCAGCAAGCTCGCGGCCAGAAACGGACCTGCTGCGCGCGCGACGCCGCGCTCGCGAACGAACAGCCGCAGCACGCACAGCTGGCAGGCCAAGATCAGCAGCACGGAAACCAGCGCTTCGACCCGCATGTCCCAACCCGTCAACGCGGCGAGCCCGAGCGCGATGAGCGACGGCAGGACGCTGCGGTGAGAATTCTGCTGCGCCCAGAGCTGGGCCGGCACAAGGGTTCCCGTGTGCGCGGCAACGATCAGCGGCGACCACAACCATTCGTCGTAGATGGGGACGTTCGAGACCGAAAGCACGACGAACGCGGCCGCCGCCACGGCAAACGCGGCCCCGTAGCGGAGCCGCGCGCCGCGCGTCATCGACGCAGCGGGCTCAGCGTTTTGCGCCGTTCTGGACCGAGAGCTCCCAACGATATCCATCGGGGTCGTGGAACCACAGACCGAGGTGCGGCGATCCGGACGCTTCCGGCCCGATCTCATCGCCCGGATCCTCAAGCGCAACGCCGGCCGCTTTGAGATCGGCCAGGGCTTCGTGCAGCTCCCGCATCGAACCCAGGTGGAACGACATATGTCCGACTGCCGCGGGGGCCGGACGACCGCGGTGGAACGCGATCGTCACGGCATCGTTTCCGATCGCAACGCCGCCGTCAAAATCGAACTGATGCTCGAGTCCGAGTTTGTCGATCCACCAGCGGGCGCTGAGGTTGGGATCGTGGACCGAGAGACCGAAATGGCCGACCGGACCGAGTTTCCATGCCATGCGGACGGTATACCCCAGGCGCTATCCGGCGTTGATCATCCACTTCACGGCGAAGCGGTCGATCAGCATGCCGAACGATGCACCCCAGAACTGCTTCGTGTAGGGCATGGTGATCGTGCCGCCTGCCGCAAGCGCTTCGAAGACGCGGCGGCCTTCTTCGGCATCGGACGATCCGAGTGAAAGCGAGACCCGCGTCATTTCGCCGCCGAAATCGCCGCCGTCGGCTCCCATCAGTTGGATCCCGGGCGCCTCGAAGGTTGCGTGCATGATCCATTGGTGCTGCTCCGGCGGCATGTCATCGGCCATCGGCGAGCCTTCGTAACGGTTGAGCTGAACGATCGCGCCGCCCAGCACATCGGCGTAGAACGAAAACGCGGCCTCGCAGGTACCGTCGAAGAACACGTAGGGTGCAAGCTGCACGTCGCCCTCGTTCAGACTAGGAGCCGGACAATCCGGTCGGCGCGACGGATCCGGCGCTCCTCAGGCGCAGGGCGAGCGCGATGAGAATCACGCCGAACACGATCGAGTAGGCCCCGATCAGCCACACCCAAGCCAGCAGTCCCGCCAGCGGCAGCAGCACCAGCGCGATGCCCAACGCGATCGAGACGACTCCGGTTAGCGCGACGAACCACTCGCCCTTGACTTCCTTGCGCAGCCGGATGGCGAGCACGATCTCGAGAACGCCCGTCACAACTGCCCAGATGGCGATCGTGTAGAGCCAGGCAAGCGCCGTGATTCCGGGCCACACCAGCGTGATCAGGCCGATGACGATCCCGAGAACCCCCTCCAGCAGCAGCGATGGCCAGCGCTCCTTTTCGTGACGAAAGCGGATTGCTTGCGCGAGCGCGAGGATGCCGTCCACCAGCATGTACGCGCCGAAGATGATGACCAGAACGAACAGCGTGATCCCCGGCATGAAAAATGCCACCAGGCCGAACAGGATGCCGACGACGCCGCGCAGTGCGACGATCCACCAGGAACGCGAAAGTGTCCCAATCATGACGGATGTCCTTTCTCAGGAGCTTGGTAGTGCGGGCCGCCAGACGGTGCCGTCGACGAAGCGCGCGGCGCGCACCGCGCACGTGTTTGGCCGCGAACCGAGAAACGCGTCGCCGCTGAAGTTGCCGAAGGAGTGATCGATCGTCACGTTCGGTGAGAACGTGCCGACGTCGATGATGCGCTGACGATCTTCGCGATAATCAACGACGAACGCAACCCGGTCGGCCGCGACGTTCCGGTGGTTGACGTACACGATACGGACACCGTCGACGACGGGTGCTCCGGCCGTCACGATCGGGCCCCACGGATACCAGAACAGGGGCGGACCGGCGCGCTGGGCCCGCACGATCGTGCACGATTGGATGGCAACCGGCGACGATTGAGCGGCGGCAGTCAAACCCGCGGCGGCCAGCAGCGCGGCCGCCGCTGCGGCGCAGGCAAGAATTCGTCGCATGGCAAGACTTTCGCACGGCCAGGCTCTTCCGTGCAAGGCGCCGCCGCACCGAACGCGGCTCGCGTGGCGGGTGTCAGGGCACGGTTCGGGGCAGCCGCGGGCGAAAACCGGTGCGCCACATCGGCGGGCGTACGCGATCGTTGCCGTGCAGGCCGATCCATAGCGCCGCCGCCGCCAGCGTGCACACGATGACGGCCACGATTGACGCCTCGACGCCGAATGCGCCGCCGGTCAAGAACGCCGGCCCTTGCACGCTGCCGCGCACGGCGCCCGAGACGCTGTTGCCCGAGACGGCCACGCCGAAGATCGGGCCCTCGGTAAAATTCCACCCAATGTGGATGCCGATCGGAAACCAGAGGTTGCCGCTCACGACGTACGCGACCGAGAGCAGCACGCCCGCCTCGAGCGCGATGGCCGCGGAGCTCAGCGGCGTGGCGCCGGGATTGGCCGCGTGCACTGCGCCGAACAGAAGCGCCGAGACGGCGATCGCGATCCAGGTCCCCGCGGTCGACTGCACCCAGCGTACGATGAAGCCGCGAAAGATCAGCTCTTCGATCACGCCGGCCGCGACCATGACGCCGAATCCCTGCGCGAGCGGCTCCCACGACACGAAGCCCGCGGAACGGTACACGCCGAGTGCGGCCAGCACCAGCATCGTCGCGGCGAAGAGTCCGGCGCCGAGCGCGAAGCCTGCCGCCGCCTGCGGCAACCGCGCCGGCGCGAGCTCGTCGACCGACCGGCGCTCGACGTAGTGCACGTGCGCAACATACGCGGCCAGCGCCACGACGGCGACCAGCGTGGCGCCGACGGCGTCCGGGACCCGGTGACGGATCAGGGCCTGTACGAGAGAGACGGCACCGACGACGAAGACAATCCCGAAGGCCCCGGTCGCGAAACGCTTCCACATGAGTGGCGGAGGTACGCCGAGCGGCGGGATGTGTTTCGTAGGGAGAGGATGTTAGGCGCGCCTAACTAAAGAGGGCTCCTCCATCCTGATGATCCCGGGCACCCCGCCCGAGCGCGCTCGGCGCGATCCCCACAAGGAGCGGTCTTGGCGCGCACTGCGGCGTGGTGTACCCTGCTCTGCCTGCTCGTGGTCGGTCTCCCGGCAGCGGCAGTTGCCGATTCGGACGACGCGCCCGTCGCAGGCAGCGCGCCGGCCGGTCTGCAGCCGATAACGGCCCCCTTCCCCGCGGCGACTCCCTTTGCGGGCGAGTCGCGAACCGTCTCCCGCGCGGACGGGACGGTCCAGGCGGTTCCCGAGCTGCACGGCCGCACCGAGATCTTTCACATCGTCGCGCGGCCGGCGCCGTGGACGCTCCGGCCGGGCCTCACGGTGATGGCGCGTACGTATAACGGCGTCGTGCCCGGCCCGACGCTCGTCGTACGTCAAGGCGACCGCGTCGTGATCGACTATCGCAACGAGCTCGATGTGCCGGACACGATCCATCTGCACGGTGTTCACGGGATTCCGGTCGCCATGGATGGTGTTCCCGGCACCTCGCAGCCGATGGTCGTGCCGCACGGCACGTTCCGCTACGTCTTCCGAGCGAGCGACCCCGGCACGTTCATCTACCATACGCACGACCCCAAAGCGATCCTCAACTCGGGACTCTACGGCGGGATCATCGTCGAGCCGGCCGAGCCGCGACCCGAGGAACGAGCGGCGCGCGATTACCTCGAGATCATCTCGTCGTGGTACATCAACAGCAACAGTGAGAGCGCCTTCACGCTGAACGGCAAGTCCTATCCGGCGACGCACTCGATCGACGTCCGCCGCGGCGAGCGCATTCGAATCCGCTGGATCAACATCTCCGCCGAAAACTTTCATACGATGCACACGCACGGGCACTATCAGCGCATCATCGCGCGCGACGCGATGCCCGTCACGGCGAACGACGTCGAAGATACGGTCGCACTCGGCCCGGGCCAGCGCGTCGACGTGACGGTCGACGCAAACCAGTCGCCCGGCACCTGGATGGTGCATTGTCACGTTCTCGATCACACCGAGAACGCCGCGGGGATGCCCGACGGGCTCATCACCGTGATCCACTACCTCGGCACGCCGAACACGGCGGCTGCGATGGGGGACGAGATGATGCGGACGATGCCGATGACCACAAGCGCGGCGGGCGGCACCGGCACGGGGCCGGGGAACCGGCTCTCGTTTTGGACCACCGTCGGGCTCGGCGCATTCGCTGGGCTGACGATCTTCCTCGGCCTGCCGATCGCCCGCGCACGGCATCTGAAACTGGCGCAGATCAACATTCTCAACGCCTTCGCGATCGGGATCTTGGCGTATCTCGTGATCGAGATCGCAACCGGCGCGGTCGGACCGGTCTCGCAAGCCGTCGTCGCCTGGCATCACGCGGCGCTCCCGTTTCCGTTCGCGCTCGCCGCCGCGCTGGCGGCCGGGCTGCTGATCGGCCTGGTCGGCTTGGGATCGATCTCGACGACGATCGTGCGGCACGGCGCTCGATCGATGGCCGACCATCCGATCGCGCTGGCGATGATGATTGCGGTTGGAATCGGCGCGCACAACTTCGCCGAGGGTCTGGCGATCGGTGCATCGGCGGCCGCCGGGTCGACCGCGATCGCAGCGGGACTCGTGATCGGCTTTGCGCTGCACAACGCAACCGAAGGCTTCGGCATCGCGGCCCCGCTGGCCGGACGCGTCGTGCCGAGCTGGGCGCAAATCGGGCTGGCCGGCATCGTGGCCGGCGGCCCGACGTTCGTGGGAACGGTGATCGGCTACCAGTTCACCTCACCGGTACTCACCGTGTTCTTCCTCGCGATCGCGGTCGGCGCGCTGATCTTCGTCATCGGGGAACTGTGGTCGATACTCAAGCGGACCGGGCTGACGATCCCGGCGACCTCAATGGTCACGCTGGGGTTTGCGATCGCGTACGTGACCGAACTGATCGTCGACCTCAACGGCGGATAGATCAGGCCGGCCGAATCAGCCGTTCGCGCGCGAGGCGCAGGAAGCCGATCGGATGCGGCGTTCCCCCATCGAGCGCGAGCCCGGCGACGATCTCGCCGATCACCGGAGCGAACTTGTAGCCGTGACCGGAAAAGCCGCCGGCGATCACGATGCGGGGATCGTGCGGATGGCGATCGACGACGAAATGCTCGTCGGGCGTGAGCGCGTACATACACGCCTTCGCGAACGCAAAGGTGGTCGCCGCACCCGGCATCCAGGCGTCGAGCGCGGACCGCACCGGTTCGATGTCGCCGGCCCCGATCGACCGATCCAGCTGCGCGGGTTCGGTGTCGACCCCGTAGCCGTGGAGCGCCGCCTTGACGCCTTCGCCGAAATCCGGAAAACCGTAGAGCGGGCGGTCGAACGTATTCCGGTCGATGAAGAACGCCGGAAACCGCGCGCGCGAAAAGTTCGGAATGCTCGGCGTGAACCAGACCTGCACGTTGCGCTGAATCCGCAGCGGAAGGTCGAGTTCGGCTGCCAGCCGCCCGAGCCACGGCCCGGCGCATAGGGCGACCGCGCGCGCCAGGACGGTCGTCCCATCGGCCAGCGCAATTCTTATTCCGTCGCGTTCGGCGGCATACCCCGTCACCGCGACGCCGAAGGACGTCTGCGCGCCGGCCGCTTCGGCGATCCGCAGGTGGGCCGCGATTCCCGCTTCCGGAAACACGACGCCGGCATCATGCTCGAGCAGCCCGACCTCATCCGCGAGCGGAACGATGCCCGCAAACCGGCGCACCATCGCGGCCGCATCGAAGTGTTCGAGCCGCAAATCGTGTTCGCGCGCGCTGCGCAGCGCTCCGGCGATCGCCGTGCTCTCCGCGGTACCGACCATCAGGACGCCGACCAAGTCGAGCAGCTGCAACTCGCTTTCGCGTTCCAGCCGGAACCACAATTCGTACGCGCGCCGCAGCAGCGGTACGTAGGCCGGATCTTCGAAGTACGCTTTGCGGATGATGCGCGAGCGGCCGGCCGATGCGCCCAGTTCGTGCGCGCGGGAAAACTGCTCGACGCCCAGCGCACGCGCGCCCCGGCCCGCGACGTGCGCCAACGTCGCGCTGCCCATTGCGCCGAGCCCGACGACGACGACATCGTAGGTCACCGCGACCGGGTGAGCCCCGCGCTCACCACGCGCACGTTACGCGCGTTGCGCGCCGAACCCAGGACGAAGCCGTACCGGTCCCCGAGCGGGGCCCGCAGGCTGCCTTCGAGCGCGCCGTTGCGCAGCAGCAGGTCGAACCGCGCCGCAGCATCCCACGTCAGCCAGACCACGTCGCGGCGAACCGTCCGCAGCTGGCTCGATTCGGCCGGTGTCGCGCCCGGATACGAAGCCACGAACGTCGTCTGTGCATCGCCGTCGCCCAGCAGCCACGCCCGCAGCGAGACGCGCGGCACGATCTCCCAGCCCAGCGACCCGCCGATTCCGCGCGTGAACGCGAGCGGCGCAGCGTCGCCTTCCGCATACGCCAGCAGCTCGGCGCGGAGCCGCCGGTGATCGGTGTATGAGAAGCCCGCCTCGCCCATGTCCGCACGCGCGATCGCCGTCCCCGGTGCCCCGAGGGTCGACTCGCCGTATCCCGTGTGCAACGACCAGCCGTCGCCGAGCGGAACGTCGTACGCGAGCGCCGGCAGCAGCGCGAGCCCGGTTTGCGCGTTGCCGTCGTAGCCCGACTCGCGGCCGAAGGTCAGTGCGACCGACGCACTCAGGTGCGGGCCGTCCGCGGCGCCCCGCGTCACGCCGGCCACCAGCGCGGCGTCGGTGTGGTCGGTCGTCGCATCGCCGATCGCGCCGCGTTCGTCGCGCCAGCGCGCGCGAACGGCGATCGCGTCGGGGCCGTTGCCGACCGCGTCGATGATGACCGAGCTGACGGTGCCGCTCTGCAGGCTGCCGGAGCCGGCCTCGACGTCATCGGTATAGCCGAGTTGTGCGTCGAGGTTGAGCGCCCGCGTCGCGCCGCGCAGCGTCACGCCGGCACCACGGTAGTATTCATCGGTGAGATCGCCCAGCAGCGCGACGAACGACGCCGCCACCGGCCCGGCCGACCCGTCGGCGTGCGCAGCGATCACGCGGCGTTCGCCGTCCGCACCCCACGACGTCGCACCGAAAATAGCGGCCGTCCCGCCCAGCTCGACGGCGTAGCCGTCGCTGCCGGCGAGGGCGGCGTCCGTGCGATCGAACAGCCGCGCATCGAGGATGCCGCCGCCGGCGCGGTCGCCGTACCACGGCGCCTCCAGCGGCTCGGTGAACCCGATCGATCCGATTGCGTGGTCGGGCAGAAGGTCGCTCGCGTCGGCGCCGTCGGTGCGGCGGTAGAACGGCAGGCCTTCGATCGTCGTCACGCCGCGCCCGCGCGCGAGCCAGCGATCGCTGATCGAACTCTCGCCGGCGACCTCGAAGGGGAGGACACTCCCAACGGCCGCGAACCCGCCCGCCGGCAGCGCGGCGACATCGGCTGCGCTCGGGATCGGGTCGGCCGCGCGGTGGCGGTGCAAAATCGCGGTGACCGGTCCATCCCCTCCGACGGCGACGCGCAGCGGATCGCTGTCGTCCGCCTCGATCGCGAGCGCGGCGGGACGCAGAGCGGCGGTCAGCGCGAACGTACCATCGGGGGCGCTGCGGTCGTGCGCGACGACGGCGCCGGACCGGTCGAAGGCCGTGATGCGCGCCCCCGCCACCGCGGCGCCGTCCTGGTCGCGCAAGGCGCCGGTCAGCAACTCGTCGGCCGAGACGGGGCAGGCGGACGCCGCCAGGAGCAGGCCCAGCGCCGCCTTCAGGAAGCCTTCACGAGCGCGGCGTACCATCACCGTATGAGGAGCCTCGGGCGTTGGGCGATCGCCGTGGCGCTCGCGGTCGCCGCGTGCGCCGGCGCCGCCGTGGGGGCGGAACTCCTCACGGCTGATCCCGCCTCACTCGTCACGAGCGCGCCGCCTGGGCTGCTGGGTCCCATCACCGAAGCCGGGCGCACCGGATGGGACTGCGACGCAGAACGGGCCGCGACCGCGCACACCGCAACCGCTGCCGGCCTGCCGCGCGACTGATGTGATCGCACGGGTATTCGCTGCGTCGCTGCTCGCCTGTGCGGCGACCAGCGCAACTGCGTCGGCACAGGCCTATCCCGCTGCGACGGCGTCGCCGCGCACGACCGACGCACGGTTCATGGCAGTACAGGCGCGCGACCGCGAGATCCACGAACGCTTCGCGCGCGGCATCGCGGCCGAGCAGCGCGGCGATTGGACCGCCGCGGCGACGGAATTCCAACGCGTCATCGTGCTCGACCCGCCCGAGCCGAAGGGCTCGACCGCGCGCTACGATCTCGCGCTCGCAGAAGCGCGGCTGGGGCGGAACGATGCGGCCGCGGCGCTGCTCGAGGAAGCCCTCCATCGCGATACGCGTTTTGCGGCGGCCGCCGCGAACCTCGTGGCGATCGAACTCCGGCGCGGCGACCTCGCCGCCGCGCGCGCGGCCGCCGATCGTTTCATCGCGATCGCTCCGGATGCGGCGCTGGCGCACTACAGCCAGGGCATCGCGGCCCTGCGGGCCGGCGATCTCGGCACGGCACGAACCGATTTTCGCAGCTTGAGCGAGACCGATCCGACCTACGCCGTCGCCCACTACGATCTGGCCTTGGTCGAGCTGCGCTCTGGGCGCGACGAAGTCGCGCAAACCGAACTCCAACGCGCGCTCATGCTCGCGCCCGGCTACGCGCGCGCGCGCTTCGCGCTCGGGACCGTGCTGCTGCGCGCCGGCCAGCGGACGGAAGCGCGGCTGACTTTCGACCGCTGCGCGCGCGACGCCAGCGATCCCGAACTGCGCGCGCTGGCGATCGAGGTACGCGATCAGCTGTAGGCTGCTCTAACTGTTCGTGCGGTGCTGCGCCGCGCTGCGCAGGTCGTCGAACAGCTCTCGATCAGCGGCCGTTGAGAGCGGAATCGTGCGGATCGGCAAGCCGCGCGCGTCGAGCACGTAGGCGAAGGTACTGTGGAAGCTCTTGCTGACGCGGACGACCCGAAACGCGGCCATCAACTTCTTGACATTGGCCGGACGGCCGCTGGCCCAGCGCCAGCGCGCGGGGTCGGCTGAAAAGCGTCGCGCCATCGCGGCCATCGCGACCGGCGGATCTTGGTCGGGGTCGAGCGTGAGCGTGATCAGACGGGCGTCGACATGCTGCTTCGCCAGCGTGGCGGCGAGCCGCGCGAAAAGCCCTTCAGCAATCGTGCATGCGTCATCGCAGTCGAGGTCGATAAAAACGACCGCGGCCGGACGGTGCAGATCGCGCAGCGTGAACGTAAGGCCTAACTGATCGACGATCGGAACGTCGCGCGCGTCGCCGCGGGCCCCGGCCGCAGCCGCGCCGGCGCAGGTGAGCGCCAGCGCGGTTGCGGCGACCGCCGACCGGATCAGTAGCAGTAGATGCACGGAGGCTGCGTGGCCTGCGGCGCGGGCGTCGCCTGCGGACCGGGGGTCGCTCCCGCAGCGACCGTCAGCACGGTACGCATGTTGTTCGAGAGGTAGTGAAAGGCGCAGCCGAGATAGTACGTGCCCGCGCTCAGCGTGAACGGACCGACCGTCGTCGACGGTGCCAGGACGCCGGAGGTGAACGATCCATTGATGGTCGCGCTTCCGGACGCGCTCATCGAAAGCGTCGGGCTGGCCGGGAAACTGGTGCTCGAGAGCACGTTGAGGGTGTGCGGTATTGCCGCCTGGCCGTTGCGGATCATGATTTGACTGCCGGGCGCGAAGGCGAGCGACTGCGAGTAAACAGTCTGCGTGAAGCCGCCCAACTGACCGAAGGTGGGGTCCATTTCCACGCCGATCGCGGACGTAGGCAGCGCTTCGGTGACGACCTGCTGGGTCGACACCGTCGGGGTCGGGTTCGGAGCGGGGTTGGTCCCGCCGCCCCCGGTCGATGACCCGCCGCCGCCGCAGGCGGCGAGGGAGACGGCGAGCACGACGGCGGCGCTCGGGGCAAGCATCAGACGGCGCATGAAATCCTCCGGAAAAGTGAGATGCGCCCAAGGCTACCGGCGCGCTCTGAGGCGCGCGTGAAGGCCGGTCGCACCGCATTTCAGACAATCTTCATACAACGGGGGGCGCATGCGACGCGGCGAAACGCGCCACGTGCGCATTCTCGTGGTCGAAGATCAGGCGGAGATCGCCGACGGTCTTCGTGCTCTGTTGGAACGCCGGCGTTATGCGGTCGATGTCGCATCCGACGGCACGACCGGCTATGATCTCTTGCTGCGCGGCACCTACGATGCGGCGATCGTCGACGTCGTGCTCCCGGGGCGCGACGGCTTCGCGCTGTGCCGCGATGCGCGCGCCGAAGGTATCGCGACGCCGGTGCTGCTGCTGACCGCCCGCGATGCCGTCGAAGACCGCGTGCGCGGGCTCGATGCCGGCGCGGACGACTACCTGGTGAAACCGTTCGTCGAAGACGAACTCGCTGCGCGGCTGCGCGCGCTGCTGCGGCGCACGCCGCTTCCCTACCGCCCGACGATCTTGGTCGGCGATCTCGTCGTCGACCGCGGAGCCCGTTCGGTGCGCGTCGCGGGGCTCGAAGTGCCCTTGGGCGCAACCGAATTCCGCCTGCTCGAATACCTGGCTGCCAACGCCGGGCTCGCGCTCACGCGCGTGCAGATCCTCGGACGCGTGTGGGGTGAGGACTTCGACGGATCGAGCAACGTCGTGGACGTCTACGTCAGCGCGGTTCGCCGCAAGCTCGCCGCAGCCGGCGTGCGCGACCGCATCACCACCGTGTGGGGAGTCGGCTACTCATTGCACGCGTAGTCACGCGCCTCTGCGTGTCCTACCTCGCGATCCTGCTCGTCGTGCTGATCGTGCTGGACGCGACGGCCTACTTCTATCTGGCGGGCGCACAGCACGATCTCCTCGAGCCGCTGCTCGGAACCCCCGAGGGGAAGGCCGCGTACGCGCACCGGATGCAGCAGATCGCGCTCGCGCTGGCGCTGCTCGATATTCCGCTGCTGGTGATCTCGGGCGCAGCGGCGTACGCACTGGGACGCGTTTCGCTCGCACCCCTGGTCGCCGCGCGCGAACGCGAGGCGCAGTTTGCCGCTGAGGCCTCGCACGAGCTGCGCACGCCGCTCGCGCGGATCGCCAGTCTGGCCCAGAGCGCGCCGAGTGACGCGCTGCCGCGCATCGCGCGGCTCGCGATCGACGCGTCGGTCACGGTCGGCGATTTGTTGGCGCTCGTGCGCGAGGAGCGCGTCGCGCCGCGCCTCACCGAACCGGTTGATCTCGCGTCGCTCGCGCGCACGGCGATCGCCGCATCGGCGAGCGACGATCTGGAGGTCGAAGCGCGGCTCGGTGACGGCTGGGTGCTCGGCGACGAGCGGCGACTCCAGCGCCTGGCGGAGAATCTGCTCGAGAACGCGCGCCGCCATGCCCGCCGCGTCGTGCGGGTCAGCGTCACGACGGAAGGCGATCGCGTCATGCTGGGCGTCGATGACGACGGTGCGGGCGTGCCGCCCGCGCTGCGAGAGCACATCTTCGATCGCTTCGTGCGCGGTGAGGGCAGCGGCGAGGGCAGCGGCCTGGGGCTCGCGATCTGCCGCAGCATCGCGCGCGCGCATGGCGGCGATATCGCGCTCGAGGGCGCCAGCAGTTTCGTGGTGCGCTTGCCGCGCTTTCGGCACGACGAAGGCGAGCCGCAGGCACGTTCCTGAGCGAAGTCTGAGTCCGCGGGCGACGCACGCGCGACTGCTGATTCAGCAGGTGCGACCGATTCCGTTCGGCCGCACCACGCTCGAAGGAGCGCTGACGATCGGCTTCCCCCGGCCGGCGGGCAAATAGCGAATCGACGTTCTCCTCTGCTGAAGGGGCACCGCGTCGTTGAGCATGCGCATCTCCGGGCTGAGCGTTACGAGCGGCCTTACGGTCAGTTGATCCTTACGCTAAGGCTACGTTCTATTCTTCCGGCGCGCCCCGGCAACGACCGTGCGACGTGCGCGTGGACCGTACCAGGAGCCCGCGAAACAGCGATGCAACGAACGTCGCATGCTCACCGCAGTTTTACCTCCGCAGCCCGTTCCGGTCTATTCCGGATTCGATTACGTAACGATCGACGCGCAGCGGCGGCGCGTCTATGCCGCTCACGGCGGGTCGCAAAGACTCTTGATCGTCGATGCCGACAGCGGGAAGATCGTCGGACAGGTTCGGGTTGGTCCGATGCACGGTGTGGCCGTGAACCCCATCGACGGTCATGTCTTTACCGGAAGCGGCGACGGAAACGTCAGCGAGGTCGATCCGGTTGCGCTCAAGGTGATCAATCATATCGACGTCTCGGGGCCGGTCGATGCCATCGCCTACGATGCGCAGAACGGCCGCATCTACGCCGACGAAGACGATGGGACGCGGCTCTTCGTGATCGATGCGAAAGCGTTTCGGCTGCTGAAAACGATCACGCTGCCGGGCCACAAACCGGAGTACCTCGCGATCGACTCGCGCACCCACGAGGTCTTCCAGAATATCGACGACCTGGCGGAGGTTGCGGTCATCAGCCCCGCCACGCTCGCCGTGGCGCGCACGTTCGCCACCCCGGAACTGCACCACAATCACCCGATGCAATACGATGCCGAATACGGGCAGCTCGCCGTCGGCGGCGGCGGCGTGCTGGGTACCTACACGCCGACGGGGAAGTTGATCGGGCAGATTGCGATTCCGAGCGTCGATCAGTGCGACCTCGATCCGACGCAGCACATCCTGGCCTGCGCGGGTGCCGGCGGCGTGACGCGGATCCGCCTCAACCGGGACGCGGCCCCGACGATTCTCGACACGACGAAAATCGACCCCGGCGTTCACACCGTTGCCATCGATCCGACGACCCATCGGGTGTGGGCGGTGTGGGCGGACCGCGACGGAAAGGGCGACTTCATACAGGCCTTCGAACCGGCGCGTTAGCAATACGGCCGATATGAGCGAGGATCGCGACGGAACGCGGGTCCTGCGGGCAGGGCGCGGGTCGGCCGATCCCGGAGCGCCCTTTCTCGCGGGACCTACCTTTGCCGCGCCGTTTCACTTCGCAGGCGACGCTCGCGACGAGCAGTACACGTACGGGCGCTACCATAACCCGACCTGGACGGCGTTCGAGCGAGCGTTGAGCGATCTCGAAGGCGGCGAGTCGCTCGTCTTCGCATCGGGGATGGCCGCCGTCACCGCCGTTTTTGCGACGGCGCTCAAACCGGGCGACGTCCTGGTAATCCCCGACGACTGCTATTACGCCACCCGTACACTCGCCGACGAGCGGCTGCGCGGTATCGGTATCGCGCTGCGGCCGTTCGCTACCGCCTCCGGTGATTGGAACGACGCGCTCGCGGGCGCCACGCTGGTGTGGCTCGAGAGCCCGACCAATCCGGGACTCGACGTCTGCGACATCGCCGCGGTCGCCGCCGCGGCACACGCAGCCGGCGCGCTGGTCGCGGTCGACAACACAACCGCGACCGTCCTCGGCCAGAATCCGCTTGCGCTCGGTGCCGACTTCTCGGTCGCCAGCGACACGAAGGCGCTCACCGGCCACGCCGATCTCGTACTCGGGCACGTTGCGTGCGCCGACGACGCGTGGGCGGCCCGGCTGCGCGCGTACCGCACCCAAACCGGCGCCATCGCCGGGCCGATGGAAGTGTGGCTGGCTCACCGCTCGCTCGCGACGCTCGACGTGCGGCTCGAACGGCAGTGCGGTAACGCGCTCGCGATCGCCGCGCTGCTGCAGCAGCATCCGGCGGCCGCCGGCGTGCGCTATCCCGGGCTCGTGAACGACGCAGCGCACGAGCTTGCGGTTCGACAGATGCGCCGCTTCGGACCGGTGGTCAGCTTCCGACTGGCGGACCGCGCGCACGCGGATCGCTTCTTCGCACGCACACGGCTGGTGACCGAAGCGACGAGTTTCGGCAGCGTGCATACCTCAGCCGAGCGGCGCGCGCGCTGGGGCGGCGATCAGGTCAGCCAGGGGTTCATTCGCCTGAGCGCGGGCTGCGAAGATCCGGCCGACCTGCTCGAGGACATCGCGCAGGCGCTCGACTAACGGCAGCCCGTAGCGACCACCACGATCTGGCGCGACGCGGCTGACTTGAGCTGCGCGATGCGAAGCCGAGGATCGTCCGCACGCGGGGCGCCGAGGGCCTCCTCGTCGAGGATGATCCAGGGTCGAGCGGTGGGGAGTGAGAGCGGGTTCTGCAGGCCGTTCGCATTGACCGCGACCGGACGCGGGCTGCCGAACGGGGCCGGTGTATCGAGCAGGCGCGGGCCATCCGGCGGCCCTTGCAGGCTCGGCGAGTTCGCACTGCGCATCTGCGAGATCCCCTCGTCGTCGGCGTGCAGCTGACCGAACCGTTCGCCTTCGACGAATCCCGAGACCGCATTGAGTTTCTCGTTCTCCGCCGCGTAGAGTTTCTCGAGCGCATCGCGCAGCGCTTGCACGTCGGCATCATGCTGGGGAGCGATCCGCGGGTCACCGAGCGCGCGCCGGATCGTTCCGATGCCGCGCACCATCGCCGCGATGCTGCGGTCGAGGCGCAGGATCGCCATCGTCTGGGCTGCATTCGCGGCATCGCGATTGCCGGCGATGCGTGCATAATCGCGCAGCTGCGCGCGGGCGGTCGCGAAGGCGGCATCGACATCCATCGAGGCGGTGACGGCGGGCCCGACGAGATCGCGCACCAGCGCGCACGGAAGCCGCACCGCACGGGTCCGTCCGATGATCTCCGGCGGCGGGGTCGCGGCGCTCGCCGGCGGCGCCGGTCCCCCGTCCGCCGCCGGGAATGCGGCAGCAGCGAAAGCGAACAACGCGAGCACGAACCCGGTGGTCACGCACGCACCTGCGTCGTCCGAGCCGGTTCGGCCTTCCATTTTTGGCATGTCCAAAGGCGGGCGAACGCTCGATGTGTGGCAAGGTTCTCTCGCCAGCATAGACAATCGAACGGAGATGAGCTCGCAGGAACCGTTTCGGACCTACTCGCCCGTAACGCTGCCCTTGACCGCACAGCAGCGCGCGGCGATCGCCGCGGCCACGGGCACGCATCCCGACAACATCGCGAGCGACATCGAAGTCTTCCTTCAGATGGACGGGACGTTCGACTGCGATCACCCGGTCGCGTCGACGTGGGAGCTCGACGCTCCCGGCCTGGGCCCGATTCGCGTCACGCTGAATGCGGACTGGACCTACGATCTGATTTCGCTCGCGGTCTAGCGCCCTTCAGCGGGCCGGCACACCGTCGCGGATGCGCCACCTGCCGCGCACCATCACGTGGCGCGGCGCCGCGCGGTCGTCGGCAAACACGTAGCGGTCCAGCAGCTCTTCCGGCGGAGCACCGGCCAGCGGCGCCTGCCGATCGTCGAGCACGACGAGATCGGCCCGATTCCCCGGCGCAATGCTCCCGGCCCGCAGGCCGCAAGCTTGTGCACCGCCGCGGGCCGCCGCCGCATACAACACCTCACCGCATGATTCGCCGGGGCCGGCCGCGATGATGCGGCGCCGCTCGACCAAGCGCTGCACGTACTCGAGCCAGCGCAATTCCTGCGTTGGGGCAATCGTCAGGTTGCTGTCGGAGCCGATCCCGAACGTTCCGCCGGCGGCGCGATAACCCAGCAGCGGAAAGACTCCGTCGCCGAGATTTGCTTCCGTCGTCGGGCACAGCCCGGCGACCGCGCCGCAGGCCGCGAGCCCGTCGCGTTCGGCGTCGTCGAGGTGGGTCGCGTGGACGAGACACCAGCGCGGCCCCAGGCCGTAGTGCTCCAGCAGCCAGGCCACCGGGCGCGCGCCGAGGGCAGCTTCAACCGCCTCGACTTCGCGTATCTGTTCGGCGGCGTGGAGATGCATCGGCACGCCGGCCGGGCTTCCGTCGAGCAGCGCGCGAAGCTGGTCCGGCGTAACCGCACGCAGCGAGTGCGCGCACGCACCGATCACCACGTCCGCATCGGCAGCCGTATCATGCCGCAGCGTCGCGGCGATGCCGAGCACCTCATCGGGTCCGGCAGCAAACCGGCGCTGCTGCGCGCGTAACGGCGCGCCGCCGGCGTCCGCTTGCGCGTACAGCGCCGGCAGCAGACAGATGGCGATCCCGGCCTCGCGGGCCGCATCGAGCAGCGCGCGCGACATCACGGCGCGGTCGGCGTACCACGCGCCGGCGGGGTCGCGATGCAGATAGTGGAACTCGGCGACGGACGTGTAGCCGGCCGCAAGCATCGCTCGGTACACATCCAGCGCAGCGGCACGCAGGGAGTCGGGATCGAGCGTCGCCGCCAAACCGTACATTGCGTCGCGCCAGGACCAGAAGTCGTCGCCCGTCCCTGAGCGCCGTTCGACCGTACCGGCCAGCGCGCGCTGGAACGCGTGGGAGTGCAGGTTTCCCATCCCCGGCACGAGCGAACCGCAGCGGTCGTCAGCGCCGCGCGGCGATGCGCCCGGCCGCACGTCGACGATCGTGCCGTCCGGCGCGATCTCGATCGCGACGCCGGGGGCCCAACCGGTCGGCAGCAACGCTTCGGCGGCGAACAGACGCACCCCGACCGTTACGACGGCAAACGTCCCCGCGCTTTTGCTCCGGCGGGGACTCCTCCAGCCGGAGCCGGAAGCCGTCGCACGGAGGACGCTACGCTGTACGACACGCTGTGGGTCAATGCGCGGCTCGCGACGATGGCGCCGGAGCGCGGCCGCTACGGCGCGATCGAGGACGGCGCCCTCGGCGCCGCCGACGGCCGGATCGCATGGGTCGGTTCCCGCGCTGAACTGCCCGCTGCGCCGGAGCACCTCGCGCGCACCGTCATCGATGCCGGCGGACGCTGGCTGACGCCCGGCCTGATCGACCCGCACACGCATCTGGTCTTCGCCGGCGACCGGCTGGCGGATTTCGAGCGGCGGGTCGCCGGTGAAAGCTATGCCGCGGCGACGCGCGGCGGTCGCGGTATCAAGCACACCGTCGCGCTGACGCGCGCGGCGAGCGACGACGAGCTCGCGCGCGCCGCGGCGCGCAGGCTCGAGATCATGATCGCCGCCGGAACGACGACGGTCGAGATCAAGTCCGGCTACGGACTCGAGCTCGAAGCCGAGCTGCGCATGCTTCGCGTTGCGCGCGCGCTCGGCCGCAGCAGCGGCATCACCGTTCGTACGACCTTCCTGGGTGCGCACGTCGTGCCGCCTGAGTTCACCGACCGCCGAGCGGAGTACGTTGCGCTGGTGTGTGAAACGATGCTCCCGCGCGTCGCCGCCGACCGACTCGCCGACGCCGTCGACGTCTTCTGCGATACGATCGCGTTCTCACCGGATGAGACAGCGCGCGTTTTCGACGCGGCGCGGAAACTGGGTTTGCCGGTGAAGCTGCACGCCGACCAGATCGACGATACGGGCGCCGCGGCACTGGCCGCGCGCTATGGAGCCCTCTCGGCCGACCACCTCGAACGGACTAGCGAGAACGGCGTCCGCGCGCTCGCGGCGTCCGGCACGGTGGCGGTGCTGCTGCCCGGCGCGTTCTACGCGTTGCGCGAAACGGTGCCGCCGCCGGTCGCGGCACTGCGCGCGCACGGCGTGCCGATCGCGCTCGCGACCGACTGCAATCCGGGGACGTCGCCGATACTCACCATGACGACGGCACTCAACCTCGCCTGCGTGCTGTTCGGGCTCACACCCGAAGAAGCGCTGGCGGGGGCGACCTGCAACGCCGCCCGCGCGCTCGGACTCGACGACCGCGGCGTGCTGCGCGCCGGCATGCGCTGCGACCTCGCGCTGTGGGATGTCGACTCGCCTGCCGAGCTATCGTACTGGCTCGGCGCGAGCCCGTGCGCCGGCGTCGTCGTCGCCGGCGTGCCCCGCCGGCGCTAGGGTTCAGACTGCGGGCGGCTGCCGCAGGACGCGCGCGAACAGCGCCAGCGTTTCGTTCCATGCGATCTCGGCCGTTACGGGCCGATAATTGTCGCGGCCGCGCGAGGCGAAGGCGTGGCCGGCGCCGGGGAAGACGCGGATTCCGAAGCTCTTCTTCGCACGCGAAAGCGCTTCACACAGCCGCCCCTGTTCGTCCGGTTCGATCGAGGCATCATCGGCGCCGTACATCAGCCACAATTCAGCGCGCAGTTCCGGAACGCGATGCAGCAGCGGCGGGAACAGCTTCTGCTCGCGCGGCGCGATGCTGCCGCCGTAGAACGATACCGCGGCCCCGATCGCTTCGGCGCGCGCCGTCGCGGTGAGAAACGCGAGCCGGCCGCCCATGCAGAAGCCGACCGCGCCCAACGGGCCAGCCGCAATTTCGGGCCGCGCGCCCAGATATGCGATGGCCAAATCGACGTCGCGCAGCAGCCCTTCGTCGGTCAGAGTCCCGAGCAGCGCGTACACGCGCTCCATCTCGCCGTATCCGAGCGTCTCACCATGAAAGAGATCCGGTGCGAGCGCCGCAAACCCATGCTCCGCCAGGCGCACGACCTCGCTCTGGACGTACTCGTTGACGCCGAATGCTTCCTGATAGACGAGCACGGCCGGAAACGGACCATCGCCCGCGGGGAGCGCGTAGTAGCCGCGCACGTCGCTCGCGAGCGGAACGAATTCAGCGCGTGCAACGCGCGAGGAAGCCGGCTTCATGTCGAGCCCTGTACGCGCCATCCGGTAGCGAACCTGCCGCGTGCGCGACCTCGATCGGTCACGGCCACCACACGCTTGCCGCGGACCCGGCGGTGGTCGGGAACAATCCGGCCAGCGGCGCGGTGAACGCGCCGGACCGCACCAAGTCCGCGACGCGTTCGATCTGGGGCGAAAGGTAGCGGTCCCCGCTCGTCACGCCCTCGGGAGCCACCAGCGTCAGCGCCTGTTCGAGCGGCGCCGAGGTGCGAAGCGGACGCCGGAACGCGATGCCGCGGGTTGCCGCGAGCAGCTCGATTGCAACGATGTTGGCGGCGTTGCGCAGCATGTCGTCGAGGCGCCGCGCGCCGTGCGTGGCCATGCTGACATGATCTTCCTGGCCGGCCGAGGTCGGGATGCTGTCGACGCTGGCGGGATGCGCCAAGATCTTGTTCTCGGCGGCGAGCGCGGCGGCGGTGACTTGGGCGATCATGTAGCCCGATTCCAAACCCGGATCGGTCGCCAGAAACGCGGGCAGCTGGCTGAAGATGGGATCGACCAGCAGCGCCGTGCGCCGCTCGCTCAAATTCCCGATCTCGGCGATCGCGACCGCCAGTGCGTCGGCCGCGAACGCCACCGGTTCGGCATGGAAATTTCCGCCCGAGATCACGTCGCCCTGGTCGGCGAAGACGAGCGGGTTGTCGGAGACGGCGTTGGCTTCGATGACCAAGATCTCGGCGCTGTCCCGCAGGGTGCGCAGAGCGGCGCCGAGGACCTGGGGGATGCAGCGCAGGCTGTACGGGTCCTGCACGCGGCCGCAGTCGCGGTGGGACTCGTTGATGTCACTGCCGGCCAGCAGGCCGCGCAGCGCGGCCGCGACGTCGGATTGGGAAGCGTGCCCGCGCACGGCGTGGATGCGCGGGTCGAAGGGCGTCACGCTGCCGAGCGCGGCTTCGATCGTCAGCGCGCCGGCGACGGTCGAAGCCGCCATGACGTCCTCGGCACCGATCAGACCGTGCAGCGCCAACGCAGTTGAAACTTGGGTTCCGTTGAGGAGCGCGAGGCCTTCCTTCGCGCGCAACTCGAGCAGCGCGATCCCGGCTGCGGGCAGCGCGTCGCAAGCCGGCATTCGGCGACCCTCGACGACCACGTCGCCGACGCCGATCAGCGCAGCCGCAAGGTGCGCCAGCGGGGCGAGATCGCCCGAGGCGCCGACCGATCCCTGGCTCGGAATCGCCGGCAGCACATCGTGTTCCAACGCGGCCAGCAGCGTTTCGATGACGCTCCACCGGATGCCGGAGTAGCCGCGCGCGAGCGAGTTCACCTTCAGTGCGATGATCAAACGTACGGCCGAACGCGCGAGCAGCGGACCGACCCCGCAGGCGTGCGAGACGACCAGGTTTCGCTGCAGCAGCGCCAGCTGGTCGCGCGGAATGCGCGTCTGCGCCAGCTTTCCGAAACCGGTGTTGACGCCGTACACGCTGACGTCGCGTTCGGCGATCGCGGCGACGACGGACGCCGCCCGGTCGACCGCAGCGCGCGCGGCGGGGTCGATCGCAACTGCCGCATCGTCACGCAGAATCGCGCGCACTTCGGCGCCGGACAGCGTTCCGGGACGCAGCAGCACGGCCGCGCCCGCAGGGGCCCCGGCGCTCACGCCGGGTGCATCGGAAGCGGCAAGCCTCGTTCGCGCGCGACCTGCAGCGCGTCTTCGTAGCCGGCGTCGGCGTGGCGCGCCACCCCGCTGGCGGGGTCGTTCCACAGGACGCGCGCGATGCGCTTGGCAGCCGCCTCGGTCCCGTCCGCAACGATCACGACGCCCGCGTGCTGCGAGAAACCCATGCCCACGCCGCCGCCGTGATGGATCGAGACCCAGGTCGCACCGCCGGCGACGTTGAGCATGGCGTTGAGCAGCGGCCAATCGCTTACGGCATCCGAACCGTCGCGCATCGCCTCCGTTTCGCGATTCGGGCTGGCAACGGAGCCGCTGTCAAGATGGTCGCGCCCGATCACGATCGGTGCTTTCAGTTCGCCGCTTGCAACCATGTCGTTGAAGGCGAGGCCGACGCGGTCGCGATCGCCCAAACCGATCCAGCAGATGCGGGCGGGTAAACCCTGGAACGCGATTCGCTCCCGCGCCAGGTCGAGCCATCGATGGAGGTTGGCATCATTGGGCAGCAGCTCTTTGACCTTCGCATCGGTCTTGGCGATATCGTCGGGATCGCCCGAGAGCGCGACCCAGCGGAACGGCCCGATGCCGCGGCAGAACAACGGCCGGATGAAGGCCGGCACGAAGCCCGGAAACGCGAACGCATCGGTCAGCCCGGCATCGTGCGCCATCTGCCGGATGTTGTTGCCGTAGTCGAACGTCGGGACGCCTTGGCGATGGAACGCCAGCATCGCTTCGACGTGCCTCACCATCGAGCGCTGCGCGGCTGCGGTGACTGCGGCCGGATCGGCCTCGCGCTTCACTCGCCACTCGGCGAGCGTCCAGCCGGCCGGGAGGTAGCCGTTGAGCGGGTCGTGGGCCGACGTTTGATCGGTGACCGCGTCCGGCCGCACGCCGCGGCGAACGAACTCGGGCAGCACCTCGGCCGCGTTTCCGACCAGACCGATCGACACCGGTATTTTGGTGTGCCGGGCCTCGTCGAGCCACGTGAGTGCCTGCTCGAGCGAGTCGGCGCGCCGATCGAGATAGCGTGTCTGCAAGCGCTTTTCGATGCGGGTGGGATCACACTCGACCGCCAGCAGCGAGGCGCCGGCCATCGTCGCGGCCAGCGGCTGCGCGCCGCCCATCCCGCCCAATCCGGCGGTAAGGATCCAGCGCCCGCTCAGATCGCCGCCGTAGTGCCGGCGGCCCAGCTCCGCAAACGTCTCGAAGGTCCCTTGCACGATTCCTTGCGAGCCGATGTAGATCCACGAGCCGGCCGTCATCTGGCCATACATCATCAGACCCTTGCGGTCGAGCTCGTGAAAATGTTCCCAGGTCGCCCAACGCGGAACGAGGTTCGAGTTCGCGATCACGACCCGCGGTGCGTCCGGATGGGTGCGAAAAATGCCGACCGGCCGGCCGGATTGAATCGCCAGCGTTTCATCATCCCCAAGCCGCTCGAGTGCTGCGACGATCGCGTCGAACGAACGCCAGTCCCGCGCCGCCTTCCCGATCCCGCCGTAGACGACGAGGTCCTCGGGACGCTCGGCGACCTCGGGATCGAGGTTGTTCATCAGCATCCGCAGGGCAGCTTCGGTTTGCCAGCTCCGCGCGCGCAGCAGGCTGCCGCGCGGGGCGCGAACGATTCGGGCAGGCTCGTGGATCACGCCGCTTCCTCCAGCGCCTTACTCCCGGCCGCGCCCGCGCGGCTCCTTCGCTTCAGCGTGCCGGTGCAGCGAAACGGGTCGCAACGGCCTGCAGCCAGAAGGTCCAGCCGTGGCGACGCTCTATGCGGTCGATGACCTGGTCGCGGCGCTGACCGGACTCGGCGGGATCCCGCAGCCGGTCAAGGTCGCCGCGACGCTGCGCGACGTGCGCATCGACCAGCGTTCCCTCGCACCCTACCTTACTTGGTCGCGACAACGCTACACCCGGAATCTGATCGCCCGCGATGCCGCGTTCGAGTTGATCGCGATCTGCTGGGACACGGACGTCGTGTCGGCGATACACGACCACGCCGATTCCGACTGCGCCTTCGTCCTCGCCCAGGGTGCGGTTCGCTGCGAAAACTACCGCATCGCGTGGCCCGAGGAGCGTTCCGCCGGGCGCTGCGTCATCGAGCCGACCGGCTCGCGCATATTGCGGCAGGGTCAGCTCGATATGACGAGCGGGCACCTGTCGGTCCATCGCGTCGGAGCCTGCGAGGGCCGGGCGGTCACGCTGCACGTGTACGCGAAACCGATCGATGCCTGCCTGAACTTCGACGAAGACGGCAGCACGAGGCTGGCGCCCTCACGCTACGATAGCGTGCCGCCGCGCGCGGACTTGGCTTTGTAGCACGCGGCGTCGGCCGCCGCGATCACGGCTTCGGCGCTCGCGGTGCCGGCGTCGATCGGCGCGATCCCGATCGAAGCCCCGATCGCCACGACCTCACCTTCATGGGCGACCTCGTGTGCCAGCACGGCAGCCCGAACCTTGTCGGCTACGCGCCGTGCGTGCCCGATGCGGCAGTTGCTCAGCAGCAGCACGAACTCGTCGCCGCCCAGCCGCGCGATCGAGTCGACGGCGCGGACCGCGCGTCCCATCACGCGCGCCACCTCCGCGAGCACGCGATCGCCCACGACGTGTCCGAAGCGGTCGTTGACATACTTGAAATTGTCGAGGTCGACGAATGCGACCGCATGATGCTCGCCGCGTTCGCGCGCGCCGCGAATCGCGTCTTCGATGCGCTCGAGAACGGCGCGCCGGTTCGGCAGGCCGGTCAGCGGATCGTGCAGCGCCTCGAACGAGAGCCGCAGCGCGAGGCGATGTTCGGCCGTGACGTCGCGCAGCATGACGAGCGTCCCGGAGGGCGAACTTTCGATGCGCGACGCGACGTACGACACGTCGAGGGTTCCGGCGCGCGTGCGCAGGTGACCGTTGCCGGCGCGGCTTCGTTCACCTTGCTCGGCAACGGGGAGGTCGATCGAGCGGCCGTTCGCATCGCACAGCTGCACGACGTTGCTGACGTGCAGCTTTCGCGCCCGCTCGAGTGAAACGGCGGTCAACTGCTCGGCCGCATCGTTGAGGTACTCGACCCGCCCGCCGGCGTCGAGCGTAATCAGCGCTTCCGGCACGGCCGAGAGCGTCGCGAACAGTTTCACACGTTCCGCAGCGATAACGGGCGCCACCATGCGCGGTGCATCCTCCACGCGCTCGATCCGCTTGACCATCGATTCGCGAGCCTCAGGCATCAGCGCGCCCCATCGAACTCATGCAGCAACGTACCGTTCGGGCACAAAAAAGTATCGCTTGGATGCGCAAGTGTGCAGAAGCGTAACATTCGCGCGCGGCCGGCATCACGTCTTCATCTCCTCTTCTTGGGATGCCCAAGCGTTCCGAAAACGATGCCGACGAACGCTTCCGTGCGAATCGTGCCGTCTCTTTACGGCCGCCGTCGCGGTGTTCGCGATTACCGCACGCGCGCCGCTGCGCAAAAGAGCGTGTACCGCGATCAAGCATGGCGCGCCGAAGCAGCCGGAGGTGATCCCCACGCGGCTACCTAAGCAACCGGACCCCAGCTATGCTTCGAGGAGGTGCGGAGTATGAGACGGCCTTCGCCCCCGGCCGGCAGCGACGCCGATCGGACGATCGGACATCCCACGTTCGCGCAGCCGGCGCCGACGGCCGACCCGACGGAGTTCGAGGTCAAGCACGCGTCGGACACGGCGGCATATGCCGCGATCGACAAGCTCAACGCGGCGCACAAGCTCAATCCGATGCCCTTTCCGGCGCCGCGCGGCGGCGCGGAGCCCGTCTTGACCCTGCAGGCCGTGCTGGGCAACAACGCCGCTGCGATCGCGGCCATCGAGGCCGCAGGACAGATCGTTTTCCATGCCGGCGGGGATTGCGGCAGTACGATCGGACCCAAATCCCAGAACGCTGTCACCGACAAGATGGTGAGCGACTTCGTCGGCGAAGCGCCGGGCGCATCGCCCCAGTTCAACTTTCTGCTGGGCGACGTCGTCTACAGCTTCGGCGAGCTGCAGTACTACTACGATCAGTTCTACGAGCCGTACCGCTCGTATCCGGCACCGATCTTGGCGGTCGCCGGCAATCACGACGGCATGGTGTCACCACTGGCGCATGCGAAGAGCCTGGACGGCTTCTTGCGAAACTTCTGCGCCCAGGGGTTCGTCGTGCGTTCCGAGGCCGGCGGCCTCACCCGGACCGCGCAGATTCAGCCCGGCGTGTTCTACACGCTCGAGGCGCCGTTCGTGCGGATCCTGGCGCTGTACAGCAACACGCTCGAGGACCCGGGCTACATCTCCGGGACCGGGATCGGCAGCTCGCAGATCACCTTCCTGCGCGCCGCGCTCAATCGGGTGAAGGCCGAGAAGTTCTCCGGCGCGCTGGTCATCGCGCATCACCATCCGCCCTATACCGCCGGCGCCTCGCGGCACGGCTGGAGCATCCAGATGCAGGCGGAGATCGATCAGGAGTGCGCCGCCGCCGGCGTGTGGCCGCACGCGGTGCTCTCGGGCCACGCGCACAATTACCAGCGGTTCACGCGCACACGCGCCGACGGAACCCAAATCCCGTACGTCGTGTGCGGCAACATGGGCCACGGCTTGCAGCAGCTGAGCCCCCGCGGCGGCCCCGTGCTGCGCGCACCGCAAGTCCTGCAGCCGGCGACCAAAACGGCCGACCAGATCGTCTTCGAGCGCTATGATGACGGCGACTACGGATATCTGCGCGTCATCGTGTCGCAGGCGCAGCTGCGCATCGAGTACCATCCTTCAGCCGACGGCAGCCAAGCGAAGACGCCCGACGACTCGGTGACGGTCGATCTCGCCACGCGCAAGCTCACCCAATATGTGGCCAAAGACCTCGGCCATCCCGCGGCCGTCCGCCAAACCGCGAAACTCGCCGCAGCGCACCCCGCCACCTGGACCGCCGCGCCCGCGGCCGGAACTCGCAAGAAGAAAAAGACCAAGCGGTAATATCCGCGCAGCCCGGCGTTCACGGGCCGGCGCTACCGTCGCTCGGATGTGCCGCCGTCACGAGATCGATGCCAGCCCCGATGCAGCGGCCCGCATCGAAGCGGTGCTGGGCGGTTTCGGTCCCGGCGCGCTGCGCCTGACCGCCGCCGGCGGCACGCGCTTCGTCCATCTGCGCGAAGGGGAGGGGTACTGTTCGCGTTCGAGCACCTTGCGGCGGCTCGGCGCGCGGGTCGATGACTGGCCGCTGCCGCCGGCCGGCTTGTTCGTGGTCGAGGAACGCACGATCTACCTGCGTTCGCTCTCGCCGATGACGGTCGCGCACGAGTTCGCCCACGCCATCGATTGCACGCTGGGCGGCGGCGTCTACTTGAGCGGCATCGACTCGCGCGTCCGGCACGCGTTCGGCGACGCGCGCCGATTCGTCACGCCCTACGCCGCTTCCGGACTCGACGAGTACTTTGCCGAGTGCATGCGGGCGTGGGTCGGAGCGAACGATCCGCACTCACCGTGGCCGCGCGCGACCCGGGCTCGGCTGGTCGCGGTCGATCCGGCGATGGCGTCGATCCTCGAGACGATCTTCAGGCACGACTTGGGAACATAGCACGCCGCTAACTCTGATTCGCCTGGTTCTCCTTGTGTTGCAAGATCCGTTGCCGCACCCACGGCAAGCTGAAGATGAAGCCGGCGATGCCGGCGATGAACGGCAGCCACGGAACGACCGAGGCGCTGAACGGCTCGCGCACGTCGACGGAGTAGCGTCGCGCCCAGCGCGGCGCGATCTCGACGTATTGGCCCGGACTGATGATCCGTCGCTGGTAGACCTCCAGGCGAACGAGATGGCGGCCGACGGATTTCGGCCGCAGGAACCAGGTCCACTTCAGGTCGGCTGCGGGAGTCGTCGAGCCGTTTGCGCAGATCGCGTCGGACGGGAAGCGTACGCAGTAGAAGTCGCGCCCCGCCAACTCGTCTTTCATGATCGGTTCGATGTCGAAGTCGATCGCGGACAGCTCGGGTTTGAACTGCACACCGTTGTCCCGCATCGCGCTCATCGCAGCCGTGTTCGTGTTCGCGAACGAACAGTCGAAGACGACCGTCACTTGCACGACGTCGCCGAGCGTGATGCTCGGCGGGATCGGATCGAGCTTCGCGGAGGGAGTCGCCGAAGGTGACGGGCTGGCGGCCGGTGTGCCGCTGAGCAGATACGGCACCGTCGTCGGCGCGCAGCTCACGTAGTGCTCGCCGGGATACGGCATGAAGGTGATCAGCTGGTTGTTCTCGTTTTCCGTATTCCACTTGTCGTCGTTGCCGCGCGCCTGCGCGAGCGCTTTGCTTTGGAACACCAGCGCAACGGCGGTGGCGGCGGAGACCGCGAAGAGGGCCAGCGCGATCGCGAGCAGCCAGTGAGATCTCAACGTCCGTTCCCCACGATGTTCTGGCACTTCATCGATCGCGCCGTCTGCGGATAACCGATCGATTGCCATTGGCCGCTGTTTCCGTATCCCGGCTGCAGTCCGGTCGAGTCGATCACGGTGCGGGACGCGAGGACGGCGCCCTGCTGATTCGCACTCACGTAAAAGGTGAACCGAATCACGACCGGGACGATCGCGCGCCGGCTCGGATTCTGATAGCTTGCGCGCAGCACGAGGTAGTAGTACGGGGTTCCAGTTTCGCTCGGCGCGCTGGCCGCCGAGCACTGGAGCGCGAGCGAGTTCGACGCCGACGCGGCGACGCGCGCGGTAAGGGTCGTATCGGCTCCGGCGCGGCCCATGCCGGCCCCCACCGCCGCGAAGCCGATGCCCAGGCAGGCGAGGAAACGGATCAGCCGCGTCAAGAACGCGCCCGCTACCCGGCGCTGCGCGACGGTTCCTCTCGGGCGGCGGTCAATTGCAGCGGTCCGGGGGTGGGGACCGGGCGCAGCAGGTCGTAAAACCGCACCGCGACGAGCGAACCGTATGCGGCGGTGACCCCGCCGACGACGAACGCGCTCGCGACGCCGATCAGCGGGATGTGTACGAACATCGTGTCGGCGACGCGGCCGATCAGAAAGGCCGCCAGAATTCCGACGAAGCCGATCGCGCTGGGTCCGGGGTAGCGCGCGGTCAGCCGAAAGGACGAGCGAATCGCCGCTAAGCCGCCCTCGCCGCCGACGACGATCGCGGGCGTCACGTACATGAGGAAAAATCCCAGCACCATGAGCAGCGGCACGCCGATCAGCACCAAGCACAGCACCAGCGGCACCAGCGCCAACACGCCGACGGCGACCGCCGCCGCCAGCAGCGAGGGCAACCGCGCGAGCACCAGCCGGAACGCGGTGCCGAAATCGGGTTCGCGACCCGCCCACGCTTCGTGAGCGGCCGTGACGACGACCGCGTGCGACAACGTCGAGATGACGATGATCGCGCAGATGGCCAGGCCGACGGTGAGCGCGCCGGCGGTGAGGACACCCAGCGCAGCGGGAGGTCCGCTGATGATGACAGCAGCGATCGCCGACAGCACGACCGCGCCGATCGTGAAGAAGATTATCGCCGCGCTGAGCGCCGAACCGATGGCGGTCGGGAGCGCCAGGATCCAACGCTCGGCGAGCAGACGCGCTGCGGCTTCGAGTTCGCGCGCAGGATCGAGCGGCCGAGCGAGCACCCCTTACTGTTGTGCTTCCGGGCCCTGCTCCTCTTCGTCGACGGCTAAAATTGCGCCGAGCAGCGCCGGCAAACCCGGCGTTTTCTTGCGGCGGTCGCCCTGGCGGCGTTCGGCGGGAAGCTCGGGTTCGGGGACGTCGGCGCGCCGCTGGCCGCGTCGCCGCTCCAACGGTGCTACGGCGGCGGTCGGGTCGGCCGGCCCGGGGGTCTCTTCCGGCTTTGCCGATGCGGCGGTCGATTGGCCGGAGGCTGGATCAAGCTGCTGCATGGTCTGATATGACTATCGGTCCGAGAACCGCTCGACATGAGCGCCGGCTACGTCGCTTCGGCGGGGCGGTTCGGCTCGCTCGAGATCGCCCAGACGAGCGCGACGAGCAGGTAATTCGTCACCAGCGAGCTGCCGCCGTAGGAGACGAACGGCAGCGTGATTCCGGTCAGCGGGAACAGCCGCAGGACGCCGCCGACGATGATCACGATCTGAAAACCGAACACCGCCGCCAAACCCGTCGCGAGCAGCTTCGCGTAGAGATCCGGCTGACGCCGTGCGACGCGCAGCGCGCGCAGCACGATCGCCAGGAAGATCCCCAGCAGCGCGATCGATCCGAATGCGCCCCACTCTTCACCGTAGGCCGCGTAGACGTAGTCGGTCGCAACGCTGGGAATGTAGTCGGGCCGGCCCAAGCCGAAACCCGTGCCGAACAATCCTCCGTTGGCCAGCGAAAAGAGCGACTGCACCGCTTGATATCCGGCCCCGAGCGGATCCTGAAAAGGATCGCGCCACACCGCGATCCGCCGTTCAACGTAGCTATAGTGTGTGGCCGCCCACCACGCCGCCACGCCGAAGATCGCGCTCGCGCCGGCCACGAGATCGAAACGTCGCGTCGCGACGTAGAGCATCGCGACGAAGGTGCCGAGCAGCAGCGTCGCCATACCGAGATCGCGTTCGAAGACCAGCATCGCCATCGAGATGCCCCAGCCCAAGAAGAGCGGCCCTAAGTATTTCGCATTTGCCCGCAGCGACCAGGGACGCGTCAGCGCGATCACGTCGGCGGTCTCGGCGAGGTACGATGCCATGAACAGGACGATAAAGAGTTTGATCAGTTCGACCGGCTCGAACTGAATGGGACCGGCGCGAATCCAGAGCCGCGCGCCGTTGACTTCTTGCCCGAACAGCGCAAGCGCAACGAACAAGATGATCGAGGCGAGGATCCAGAGGTACTTATACGCCGCCAGGACGCGGAAGCGCGCGAACGCCGGCCCGGCGGCGATGGAGAGCACGAGCGAAAAAGCCACCCACACGATCTGCTTCTGGGCCAGATCGGGTTCGAGCCGCGCCACGACCGCGAGACCGATCGACGACAGCACGACGGCCAGTGCCGGTAGCGTGTCGTCGCGGGTCACCGAGACGGGCCGCAGCGCGGGCCATGCCAGCGCGAGCGCGGCAAGCGCGAACGGCAGCCAGACCGGCACCAGCGCAGCCGGCGGCGCTAAGCGCAGCGTGGCCGCGGCGATCGCCAGCGCAACGATCATCGGGGCGCAAGCGCGGGCGCGGGCCAGCGCGCCGCTCACCCGGGGGTGAGAAATCCGTGCAGCATCACGATGGCAAGGATCGCCGCGACCAGCATGACGACCAGGGCGATCGCGGTCTCCCTGATCGGCCGTCGCCGCCCGCCCGCCTCGTACGCGAGTTCGTGAAAAGCGCGTCCGACGATCACGGTCCCAGCGCCCTCGCCGCGGATTCCGGCGATCGCAAGCAGCCGCGCCGTCACGTCTTCCGAGGTCGCGGCGACGCGCAGCGCGTCCGCGATCTCGTCGTCGGCGAGCAGCTCGTGCAGCGCACCGCTGGAAAGCAGCAGCGCATCTCCGTGCATGAGACGCAGGTGGCTCAGCGCAGGTTCGAGCGTCGGCTGCGTGCCGAGCGTACGCGTCAGTAAGCGCAGGGGTCCCTCCCCGAGCGCGTCATCGCTGGTCAGGGTCGAGAGCGCGCCGGCGCGGCTCAGGTACGCACGCGTCCCGCCGACATGCCCGACGAAGGCGTGGTCGCCAACGATCAGCGCGGCGGTGAGCGACGTTCCCGAGGCTACGAAGTCGTCCGTGCTGCCGGAATGTGCGTAGACCCGCGCGTTCGCGGCCGAGAAGGCGGCGGCGAGGGCAGCCCGCGGATCGCGCCGCTCGCAGCGCACCCGTCGCTTGAGGTTGTCGCGGATCGCCTGCGCAGCGACCGCCGGCGCCGGCCGCTCGCGAATGCGCCCGAAGCCGTGGGCAACCGCCAGCAGCACGATGCCCGGCGCGACGATCTCTGCCACGAAAGCTTCACCGTCGCCGCGATGCGGGGCGCCGGGCCGCGAGCCAACCGCTATCTCCATGCTCCCACTCCTCGGAACACCAAAGCTGCCGGTCCCACCGTCAGTTCGTCGTCGACCTCCAGCCGTCGCGGTTCGCCGATTGCCGTCCCGTCGACCAACGTCCCGTTGCGGCTTCCGAGATCTTCGACATACACGCCATCGTTCCGCATCTCGATTCGCGCGTGAAGCCGGCTCACCCGGGGGTCTCCCAGCCGCAGGTCGGCGCTCGGCGCGCGCCCGACCAGGATCCGCCGTCCAAAGCGATACGTCTTGATCGTTCCGGCATGGAACACCGTCAGCTCGATCCCGGTCGGGATCGCGGCCTCGATCGCCGGGGCCGGCGGTGCGCCGCGCCGATCGCGGACCAGCGCCACGAAGCCGATGTACGCACACGAGAGCCCGAGCGTGGCCAGCCGCGGATCGGCCGCGATCACCGGCATGCCGACGTCGTCGGTAGCGCTGCGTCCTTGCGGTGCACGAGTGCGATCATGCGATCTGCCTCACCAGGATGCCGAGCAGGATCCGGCCGGGATCCTCGGACCCACGTTTTACCATGCCAAACTGGTAAAAGCACAGATTTGGGAGTGTATGGCACCCGGCCGGGCTTGGCTCCGAAGCCGGGCGGCGCCGGGTCTGGGGGTCAGGCGTCGGTGACGCGCAGGGGCGTGTCGCCGATGGTCAGCGTGGCGCCCGCCTTCAGCGGCGCGCGCTCGACCCTGGCGCCGTCGACGAAGGTGCCGTTCGACGAGCCGGCATCCTCGACGTACCACTCCGCCCCGTCGGCGACGATCCGCGCGTGGTAGCGTGAGGCGCGCCCGTCGCGCAGGACGACGCCGTTGTCCTTCGCGCGGCCGAGGGTCAGTCCGTTGCTGACGACGATCCGCGTACCGTCACTGCGTTCGAGGACGAGTCCCGGCCCCTGCTCGTCGAGGATGGCCTCGATCGCGAGCGACCCGGCGACGATCGCGGCGTCCTCGGCGATGACCACCCGCGCCGCACCGCGCTGCGCCGCCGAGGTCTCGCGCAGCATTGCGCTCCAGCGTCCCTCGAGAAAATCGCGATCCGGCGCCAAGCGCGCGTAGTCGCTCGGATGAACGCGGACCAGATACAGATCGCTCGGTCCGGCCTGGGCCGTTGCGACCAGGCGGCGTCCGATCTGGGCCGGATCGAGCGCGCTGGGAAACACGCGCGCGAAGGCGTCTTCGACGACCCGAGCGCAGACGCGCTCGATCTTCGCGAACACGTTCACGGCATCGGCACCGCGGCCGAACGCGCCAGCCGCGCGATGAAGAAACCGTCGCGGCCCGCGATCCCCGGCGGAACCAGCACGTCGCCCGACGCGCTCGCGAACGGGGCGTAGCGCTCGGGGAGCGGCGTGCGCGCAAACGCCGGTGCCGCGGCGAGAAAGGCATCGACGACCTCCTCGCCTTCGCGACGATCGGTCGAGCAGACGGCGTACACCAGCACGCCGCCGGGCCGCACGCAGCGCGATGCCGCGGTCAGCAGCCGCGCTTGCAGCGGTGCCAAGCGGGCCGGATCGTCGGGATGCTTGCGCCAGCGCGCTTCGGGCTGGCGGCCGAGAATGCCCAGACCCGAACACGGCGCATCGAGCAGGACGGCGTCGGCGTCGGCCGCAGCGCGCATCACCGTCGCGTCCGCCGTCACGAGCGAGACGACGGAAACCCCCGCCGCTTCGAGCCGCGCTGCGTTCTCGGCGATCTTGCGAGCATCGGCGTCGACCGCCAGCAGCGTACCGCCCTCACCGATGCGCGCGGCAATTTGCAGCGTCTTGTTTCCGCGCCCGCAGCACAGCTCGACGACGCGCGCGCCGGGCTGCGGGTCGAGCAGATCGACCGGAAAAGCCGCCGCCTCTCCGTGCAGGTGCCAGCGACCCTCTCCGAGCGCCTCGATCGTGCTCGTCGAGACGCCGGCATCCAGAATCAGGACGTCGGCCGCGAACGGACTCGGCGTCGACGCGAGCCCCGCTTGCGCGAGGATGCGTTGCGCGTCGTCGCGCGTCAAACGCCGTCGATCGACGACGATGCCGGCCGCCGGCGGCGCGTTGACACCGGCCAGGATCGCCTCTAAGCGGGCCTCGCCGAAGCGTTCGCGCCAGTGCGTGACCACCCAGCCGGGCAGCGACGCGCGGGTCGCGAGGTCGGCCTCGCGGGGCGGATCGGCGGCCACGCGGCGCAGCACCGCGTTGACCAATCCGGCCGTGCCTTTGTGTCCGTACTTGCGCGCCAGGCCGACGCTTTCCGAGACGGCGGCATAGGCTTCCACGCCGTGCATCGCGCGCAGCTGATAGGCGCCCAGTCGCAAGATCTCCGCGATCGGGTGCGGCAGCGACTTCGTGCGCTCGCCGACGTACGGCTGCAGTTCGAAATCGAGGTAGCGCCGCATCTTGATCGCGCCGTACGCCAGTTCGGTCGCAAAGGCTCGGTCGCGCGGCTCGAGGCGGCTCGCGCGCAGCCGGTAGTCGAGCGATTCGCGCGCGCCGCGCGGCTGCACGCCGAAGACGTCGCGGCAGACCTGCAGCGCAACTTCACGCGCGGTCGTTGCCGCCGCCCGCGGGCTCACGGTGCGCTCGGCTGGCGCGCCGCGCGGGCGGACCAGCTACGCGCAAAATCCTCGCCGCTGGCGGGAGGGCGCCCGGGGGCAACGACGCGTTCGATCGCGACCATCTCACCGTCGCCGCACAGCGCGCCGAAGAACGGGCGTTTCCCGTCCCGCACGAACGGCCCCGGGGCCGCGGGGCGCGTCTCCCCAAGCGCGTCGCGCGCGTCGACGGCGCGCACGGCGGCGATCTTCAGCGCGCCGAGCGCGTCAAAGTCCGTGCGTGCCAACGGCCGGGGAGCGAGCGCGCGCACGCTGTCGATCACGCGCCGGCGCGGCGCGTTCCAGTCGATGCGGAGATCGTCTTTGCCGAGCGGGTGCGTCGCGGTGGCCGCGATCTCGGCGGCGGTGATGCCGTCCTGCGCCGCGATCCGGTCCTGCGGGATCCGTTCGAGCGTTCCGGCGCCGTACTGCTCGAGCGCCGCAACCAGCATCTCGGCCGCGCGCCGCGCGAGACGGTCGTGGAGTTCGCCGTAGGTCTCGTCGGGTCCGATCGGCGTGCGTTCGCGCAGCACGACGTCGCCGGTATCCATCCCGGCGTCCATGGCGATGATCGTCAGGCCCGTTTCGCGCCGGCCGTCGCGAATCGCCGACTGCAGCGGTGTGGCACCGCGATACAGCGGCAGCAGGCTCGGATGCAGGTTGAATGCGATCGGCACGATGTCGAGCAAGGCCTGCGGAACGATGCGCCCATACGAGGCAACCACGAAGGCGTCGGCACCGTAGGTCCGCGCTTCGGCTGCGAACGCGCGCAGTGCGACCGGCGTGATCACCCGCAGGCCGCGCGCAGCGGCGGCCTCTTTCACCGGCGATGCGGCCAGGCCGTGACCGCGGCCCGCGGGGCGATCCGGCTGGGTGACGACCGCGACCACGTCGTGGCGCCCGGCAACCGCTTCGAGTGCCGGGACGGCGAACGGACTCGTCCCGAAAACGATGAGCTTCAGCGAGCGCCGGCGGCGACCGCTTCGGCCTCCGCCACTTCTTCATCGGTTCGCGCGGGTCGCAGGTCCTTCGCCTTGTCGATGTAGAGAATGCCGTCGAGGTGATCCATCTCGTGCTGGAGACAGCGCGCGAACAGACCGCCGGCATCGACCGAGAATCTCTTCCCGCGCCGGTCGAGCGCGACGCACACGATGCGGCCGAAGCGGGTCACATCGCCGACCATTCCGGGAACGGAGAGGCAGCCTTCGATCGCCTCGATCTCACCCTCCCAGAGGGTGAACTTCGGGTTGATGAAGACGCGCGCGCCCGCCTCCGGCTTTTCGTCGTCCTGGAGGTCGACGGTGAAAAACCGCTTGCCGATTCCGATCTGCGGCGCGGCCAAACCGATGCCCGGCGCGTCGTACATCGTCGCGAACATATCGTCGATCAGCTGCTGGAAAATCGGGTCGCCGAGGTCGGCCGGATCGACTTTCTTGGCGACCTTGCGCAGCGTCGGATGGCCCTCGGTGAGAATCTCGCGGAGATACGGCATAACGTGCTCCCAGTATAACCGACCCGGGGCGTCCCCGGTTCCCGGGCCGCCGACGGTCAAGGGAGCGGGCTTCCTCCTACTTCTTGACCCAGGCGACGCACCAGCCGTTCGGGCTGATTTTCCCGGTGACGACTTGGCAGCCGGAAGGCGGTTTGAAGAGGTGACATCCCGAGCACTTCTGGCCGTGCGCGCCGGGCTTGTCCTGATACTTGAATTGCTTCTTGTTGTCCGCGGCTTGCGCCGGCGACATCCCGGCCGCAACGCCCAGAGCTGCGGCCGGTACGACGGCGAGCCGCTTGAGGACCTCACCGCGCGAGACCAGCGATTTCTCGTCCGACGACATGGGAACCACTCCTTCGTAAGCGTCCGGTAATCAGGTTCGGGTATCGTGCCCAATCATGCGCGTCCGAAGCACGGCCCTCCTCGCTCCGCGCATGTTCGGCTGCGCCGTTTTCCGCTCCCTACGCGCCGGGCGCATCGCGATCGGGTTCTGGCCGGGTGTGCTGACCGCGCTCGGGTCGCTCGGAATCGGGCTCTTCGCCGGCATCCACGGCGACGCGGTCCTGTTCCCGACCTTGGCCGGGCTGGGTTTCGTTTGGGCGCTCAGCTACGCCGCGACGGGCAACCTCGCCGTCCCCATCGTCCTGCACGCGGCCAACAACGCAGTCGGCGCGCTCGCGCTCATCGCAGGTTCGTTCGCCCGCTAAAGGATGTAGCTGGAGAGGTCGGCGTTGCCGACGATCGCGTCGAGCCGCTCGCGGACGTACGCGGCGTCGATCGTGATCGTGCCGCCCTCTTCGGGGGCCCGGAAGGCGATCTCGTCAAGCACGCGCTCCAGCACCGTGTGCAGGCGGCGCGCCCCGATGTTCTCCGTTTCCTCGTTGACGCGCATCGCGATCTGGGCGATCTCGCGAATCGCGTCGGGCGTCACCGTGAGGTCGACGCCGTCCGTCCCGAGCAGCGCCTTGTATTGGCCGATCAGGGCGTTCTCCGGCTGGGTCAGGATGATTTCGAAATCGTCCGCCGTCAGCGAATTCAGCTCGACGCGCACCGGGAAGCGCCCCTGCAGCTCGGGGATGAGGTCGGACGGCTTGGCAACGTGAAATGCGCCGGCGGCAATGAACAGCACGTGATCGGTCGAGAGCGGGCCGTGCTTCGTCTGGACGGTGCTGCCTTCGACGATCGGGAGGATGTCACGCTGGACGCCCTCGCGCGACACGTCGGGGCCGCGGGCGCCTTCGTGGCCGGCGACCTTGTCGATCTCATCGATGAAGACGATGCCGTGATCGCCCGCGCGGCGCAGCGCTTCACGCTTGACCGCATCCATGTCGATCAGCTTGTCGGCTTCTTGCTGGGCAAAGATCCGGCGCGCGTCCGCGACCGTGACGCGTTTGCGGACCTTCTTCTTCGGCAGCAGGCCGCCGAGCATCTCGCTCATGTCGCCGCCGCCCATGCCGCCGTCACCGCCGAGCACCCCGATCGGCAGCTGCGCCTGTTCTTCGACGTCGATCTCGATCAGCCGGACGTCGTAGAACCCGCGCAGCACGTCGGCGCGAGCCGACGCGCGCACGCGCTGCGCTTCGTCGTCGGGAAGCGTGCGCGTCGCCGTGGCGGCGGTCTGCGGCTGCTGCGGCGGGAACGCGTTGCCGAAGATCGAGCCCAGCGAAGCGGCGAAGCCGTTCGGCGCCTGGGCTTGCGCGGCGGCGGTCTCCGGTTGGAGAATGTCGACGACGCGCTCGACCGCGGCCGCATCGGCCGACTCGCGCACGTCGGCACGGCGCTCGTCGGAGACCATGCGCACCGCGGCTTCGGCGAGATCGCGCACCATCGACTCCACATCGCGCCCGACGTAGCCCACCTCGGTGTACTTCGTCGCCTCGACCTTGATGAACGGAGCGCCGGCGAGCGTCGCCAGACGGCGGGCGATCTCGGTTTTTCCGACCCCGGTCGGACCGATCATCAGAATGTTCTTCGGCGAGACTTCGCGCCGCACCGCATCGGGCAGGCGCTCGCGGCGGTAGCGGTTGCGCATCGCGACCGCCACGGCGTGTTTGGCGTCGGCCTGCCCGACGATGTAGCGGTCGAGTTCGGCGACGATTTCGCGCGGTGTCAGCTGTTGAGGATCGGGGTTCGGCATGGTGTGCGAGCCTGTGGTGCGGCGCGTTAGAGCGCGAGCACCTCGACGTTGTCGTTGGTGTAGATATCGATCCGGCCGGCGATCCGCAGCGCTTCCCGGGCGATCGCGGCGGCATCGAGGTCCGAGTGGGCGAGCAGCGCCATCGCCGCAGCCTGCGCGTACGGTCCGCCGCTGCCGATCGCCGCGACGCCTTCGTCGGGTTCGATCACGTCGCCGGTTCCGCTGAGCACGAAGAGGTGCTCGGGCGTGCCGACGATCAGCAGCGCCTCGAGCCGGCGCAGCGCGCGATCCTGGCGCCAGTCCTTGGCGAGTTCGACCGCGGCGCGGAGCACGTTGTCTTTGTAGGCGTTCATCTTCGCCTCGAACTTCTCGAGCAGGGTGATCCCGTCGGCGGCACTCCCCGCAAACCCGGCCAGCACCTTTCCACCCGCAACGGTGCGGACTTTTCGGGCGCCGTGCTTCATCACCGTCTTGTCGACCGTCACCTGGCCGTCGCCGGCCATGGCGATCTTCCCGTCGCGCCGGACCGCGCAGATCGTCGTCGAGCGTATCCGCATCTGGTACCTCTACCGGGAGCGAGAACCGGAAGTTGCGCCCGGGCCAAACCACAGCACCGCGGACCGCAGCGCCCGTTACGGCGCGAGGACCGCGAAGGATTCACCCACCGGCGAATCCACCCGTACCGCGTCCGCGAAGGCGTCGATGTGCTGCAGCGCGCGCGCTGCCAAGCGCCCGCGCCGTTCGCGTTTCTCGCGGACGGCTTCAGCGAGCGGAGAAAAGTGGGTCCAACTCACGTTGGCCGGCTGAAAGTCGGGGCTCTGCGTGTTCTGCAGGTGGGCGATGACCGCCCCGAGCGCGGTGTCGGCGGGGACCGCGACCGGCGACCGCCCCAGCTCCGCGCGCGCTGCCGCAATCCCGGCGATCACACCGCACGCGGCCGCTTCGACGTAGCCTTCGGCGCCGGTGATCTGGCCGGCAAAGAAGATGCGCGGCTCCGCGCGCAGACGGAGATCGTCGCCGAGCAGCCGCGGCGCATCGATAAACGTATTGCGATGCATCACGCCCAGCCGCAGCCACTCGGCGTTCGCCAGGCCGGGGAGCTTGGCGAACGCTTCGCGCTGCGCCGGCCAGGTAAGCCGGGTCTGGAACCCGACCAGGTTGAGCGCGGTGCCGGCGGCGTTCTCCTTCCGCAGCTGCACGACGGCGTACGGCGCGCGGCCCGTGCGCGGGTCGCGCAGTCCGACCGGCTTGAGCGGCCCGAAGCGCAGTGTGTCGTCACCGCGCGCGGCCAATTCTTCGATCGGCAGGCAGCCCTCGAAGTACGGGATGTCGCCGGCCGCCGCATCGCTTTCAAAACCTTTGGGCTCGTGCTTGGGCAGCCGCTTGAGATCCTCGACGAAGGCCAGATACGTCTCGCGGTCGAGCGGGATGTTGAGGTAGTCGTCCCCCTCGCCCTTATCGTAGCGCGATTTGCGGTACATTGATTCCAGGTCGAGCGAATCGAGCGCGACGATCGGCGCGGCCGCATCGTAGTAGTGCAGCCGGCCGCCGACGAGTTCGTCGATCGCCGCGGCGAGCGGACTCGAGGGCAACGGGCCGCAGGCGACGATCACCGTGCCGTGCTCCGGGATCGCGTCGACCTCTTCGCGCCTGATGGTGACGTTGGGGTGCGCTGCGAGCCTCGCTTCGACCAGCGCGCCGAAGCGCTCGCGATCGACCGCCAGCGCACCGCCGGCCGGGACGGCCGACGCGCGCGCGGCGTGGACGATCAGCGAGTCGAGCCGGGCCAGTTCTTCCTTGAGCAGACCGACGGCGTTTTCCAGCGCAACGCCGCGCAGCGAGTTCGAGCACACCAGTTCGGCGAGCATCGCGGTATGGTGCGCCGGGCCGAAGGAGTGCGGGCGCATCTCGAACAGCGTGACCGAGGCGCCCTGACGCGCGGTTTGCCAAGCCGCCTCGCAGCCGGCCAGCCCACCGCCGATGACCGCGACGTCCGGCATCGCGGGCTTACACCGCCTCCGGCTCGGTCCCGGCCTCGGCGTCGTCGGGGTTCCCGAGGCCCGTCGCGTGGGTCCGGTCGGTATGGCAGAAGTAGCTGACGTTTCCGCCGCGCTTCACCTTCTCGACGACGTAATCGCCGCATACCGCACAGCGTTCGGGAGCGACCTTGTCCCACGAGACGAAATCGCAGGCCGGATAGTTCGCGCAGCCGTAAAACGTGCGGCCCCGACGCGATTTCCGTTCGGCGATCATGCCGCCGTCTTTGGGGCAGATCGCGCCGGAATCTTTGAGGATCGGGCGGGTCGTCTTGCACTCAGGATAGCCGGTGCACGACATAAAGCGGCCGAAGCGGCCGGTCTTGATGACCATCGGCTTGCCGCAGTTCGCGCAGATCTCGTCGGTCGGCTCGTCGCGCTGCTCGAACTTGGGAAGTTTCCGCTCGGCCTCCTCGAGTTCGCGCGAGAAGTCGACGTAGAACTCGCGCAGGACGTTGGCCGTGGCGCTCCAGTCGCCGCCGGCATCCGCCAGCGCGTCGAGCTGCCGTTCCATCGAGGCCGTGAACGAGAGGCTCACGATGTCGGGAAAGTGCTCGGCCAGCAGGTCGTTGACCGCTTCACCGATCTCGGTCGGGAAGAAGCGGCGTTCGCGCTGCTCGACGTAGCCGCGGGCCTGGATCGTTTCGACGATCGCGCTGTAGGTCGAGGGTCGTCCGATCCCGTTTTCCTCGAGCGCTCGGACCAGGGTCGCTTCGGTGAAACGCGGCGGCGGCTCGGTGAAGTGCTGTTTGGGGTCGATGCTGCGCGCGTCGAGCGGTTCGCCGTCACTGAGCGCCGGCAGCATCGGCGTGCGCTTGGGAGCGTTTCCGTTCTTGGCGCTGCCCGCGTCCGGCGCGGCGGCATCGTCCAAGCCCTCTTCGTAGACGGCGGTGAAACCGGCGAACTTCAAGACGCTTCCCGTCGCGCGGAACGTGAACCGCTTGCCGGCGGCGATGTCGACCGTGGTCTGATCGTAGATGGCCGCCGCCATCTGGGAGGCGATGAAGCGCTCGTAGATCAGCTGGTAGAGCCGCAGTTCGTCGCGCTTGAGGACCTTCGCCAGCGATTCGGGTGTCCGCATCGCGGAGGTGGGCCGAATCGCTTCGTGCGCATCCTGGGCTCCCGCTTTCACGCGGAAGGCACGGCCGCCGCCGTAGTACGCGTCGCCGAACCGCGCGACGATGTAGTCGCGGGCCGCATCCCGCGCCGAGTCGGCGATGCGCGTCGAGTCGGTCCGCATGTAGGTGATCAAACCCTGCGTCCCGTCGCTGCCCCCCAGATCGACGCCCTCGTAGAGTGCCTGCGCGATCTGCATCGTCTTGCGGACCCGAAACTTCAACTTGCGCGACGCTTCTTGCTGGAGCGTCGAAGTCGTGAAGGGCGCCGCGGCGTTTCGGCGCGTCTCGCGCTTCTTGACCGATGCCACGCGGAACGGCGCCCCGTCAAGGCCGGCCATGATCGCGTCGGCCTGATCGCTGTTGACGATCTCGGCCTTCTCGCCGTCGACCTGGTACAGTTCGGCCGTAAAGACGATCGGATCGGGAACGCGGGCCGCCAATTGGGCGGTGATCGACCAATACTCGCGCGGAACGAAAGCCCGGATCTCACGCTCGCGATCGACGATCAGCCGGACGGCGACCGATTGCACGCGGCCCGCGGAGAGACCGCCCCGCACCTTGGCCCACAGCAGCGGGGAGATCTTATAGCCGACCAGACGATCCAGAATTCGGCGTGCCTGCTGCGCGTTGACGCGCGGCATGTCGATCGGATGCGGGTCGCGCAGGGCCGCCAGCGCGGCTTCCTTGGTGATCTCGTGCAGCTCGACGCGCATCGGGTGATCGAGCTTCAGCAGCTCGGCGAGGTGCCACGCGATCGCCTCGCCTTCGCGATCGGGGTCGGTCGCCAGATAGACCTCTGAGGCCGCTTTCGCCGCCGCCTTGAGGTCACGGATGATGTCGCCCTTTCCTTTGATCGTCAGGTAGCGGGGGGCGAAATCGTTTAAAACGTCGACACCCAGCGACGATTTCGGCAGGTCGCGGACATGGCCCACCGAGGCCTTTACGACGTAGCGCGCCGGTAAAAACTTCTTGATGGTCCTTGCTTTCGTCGGCGATTCGACGATGATCAGCGGCTTCGCCACGGGACTCTCCAGGGGTTCGGCTCATCGGGGACGAGCTTCGGGCCACAGTATAAGCCCGGACGTCAAGCCGCTCCAAAACGTCGCCGCCGCCGCGCGCGCGTAACCTGCGCTTGGGCAGAGTGGTTGCGCGATTGCGAAAATCTGTGTATTCTTGCGACTAACTGCGTCGACTCTGTCGGCGCTACACCGTTACGACACTCCGTCCGCGCGGACGAGGAGGTTGAATGGACCCGGATACCACGAGCGGCGACGCCGCAGCAGCGCCGGCACCGGCGCTGCGACGCAAGAAAGCCACACGCAAGAAGAAAGCAACCGCCGCCAAGAAGACTGCCAAAAAGGCCGGCGGACGCAAGAAAAAGGCCGCCAAGAAGGCGACCGGCACGCGTAAGAAAGCCGCCAAGAAGACCGGCGGGCGCAAGAAGAAAGCTGCCAAGAAGGCAGGCGGACGCAAGAAAAAAGCCGCCAAGAAGACCGGCGGACGCAAGAAAAAAGCCGCCAAGAAGGCCGGCGGACGCAAGAAAAAAGCCGCCAAGAAGACGGCCAAGAAGGCAGGCGGACGCAAGAAGAAAGCCGCCAAGAAGGCCGGCGGACGCAAGAAAAAGGGCGGACGCAAGAAGAAGAAATAACCGTTCGCGCCGAGTGCGCGCAGGGGAGCGATCGTCGATCGCTCCCCTTTTCTTTTTGCTTCTGTTAGGCGACGATGGCGGGGCCGGCGCTCAAGTCGGGCGCTTTTCCGCCGTGCTCCTCGACCCAATGGCACGCCGCGCGATGCCCCGGCTCGAATTCGATGAAGGCCGGCACCTCGACGCTGCAGCGAGCGAAGGCGACCGGGCAGCGGGTATGAAAGCGGCAGCCCGACGGCGGGTTGACCGGCGAGGGGATGTCGCCGCTGAGAATGATGCGTTTCCGGCGCCGTTCGGTGTCGGGGTCGGGGATGGGGATCGCTGAGAGCAGTGCCTGCGTGTAGGGGTGCAGCGGGTTGTCATAGAGGCGGTCGCGGTCGGCGATCTC
>Ga0182015_10000745_pt1 | contig 45393 bp, 50 predicted proteins | sample 712P3MmetaG_FD_120478 | JGI IMG/M metagenome (GOLD analysis project Ga0182015, IMG submission 120478) | Permafrost microbial communities from Stordalen Mire, Sweden - 712P3M metaG | ecosystem: Environmental > Terrestrial > Soil > Wetlands > Permafrost | place: Sweden: Stordalen | collected...
CACATTTATGTTTCTCGATTCCAGACCCTCTTGGACATCGCGGCGATTGCGCTGCTGCTTCGCCCTGTGCGATGCCATGATTGCTTCTTGCGCTTTTATCGTCCTATGTTCATCAAGGCACCGCCCCCACCTGTCGCGTGCATGACCGAAAGGCAATGGGAGGAACCTGTGGATTCAGACCAAGAGGATCGGCGCTCCGCATAGTGCTGGAGATAGCCCTAACATTGGTTGGGCATTTCGATGACATGGGGTGCGTGCCAAAAGAAAACGATCCAGAGCAGGTTTTCTCTGCGTCGTTTTCCTCACACCAAACTCAATATCGTTCCATGGTCTGAGCCTGAGGTCTCCCTATTCGTTCTTTTCCATGCTGGCTGTGCACGTGCTTCAACATGGCGCAGGCGGCCTGTGTGCGACGGCTGCCGTGTTTGCCATCGAACTCATTGACGCGCAGGGTGTGCGAGCAGATGACGCAGACAAGGATTACGCCCTTCGGGTCTTTGTTGATCGTGTACATCATGCCGAGCATAGCCGCTTCCTTTTCCGCCCGGTCTGATATACATCATGTTCCGGTTACCTTGGTTTGAAGGATGCACCCCCAGCGGTTTTGGGGATCGTAGAAGCGATGGATGGTTAAAAGGGGTAGGGGTCAGAAGAACGAACTATGCTTTCAATTTCCCGTCGTAAAGTGCTCTGCTAACCTATCGCCATGCAGAATCCCGTCAAAGAACGCATCGCCAAGTTGCGGGAAGAGATAGCGCAAAACAGCGAAGCGAATCGCGAATATGTGCAGGGCGGGCAAGAAGATGCCCGGCTCAGCAGGGGATCATGAACGCCGACTTCAAAGGTTGCAGGCAACCCTCGATGAATTGGTGGCGCTGACCGACTGGAGAAAACTGTGAAAGTTTTCTGGTTGGTTTCGTGTTCTCAGCGCCGCATCACGACAAGGTTTATCGCTCCGACCGCATTCTTACAGTATCCCGCCAATCCGTACTGCCAGAACATTCAGTGCCGTCTCCACTTTGAAAGCATCTTTCACATTGTTCTACGAATTCGACGGCGAAGATCAGCGATTTTGCCGGACCAATCCTGACGCAACGTATTTCAAAACTGTGCAATCGGGAACAGACAGCAAATACGTCCGCATCGTACATTGACCAACATAGCACATGTGAAGGAACGGGTACCTCCTCTATTCCGCCTGTTCCTCTTGGTGGTGCAGACACGGCAACGCTGCACCACCCCCCTCAAGGGCAATGGACGCGATGCTTAACTATCTACGATGTCCATCATGAACGAAGAAACGCCCGAATCCGAACTCACGGGGCTCCTCAAGGAACAAGGTAAGACGCGAGAGGATGAGGTCTTCATTGGACAATCGCCCGCAGAACGGGCTGCAGTACGAGAGCAAGGCGGATCGCATTTACGAACTGGAATGTGATTTGGTCGAGCCAGTCCATCGGGGCTTACGGAATCTGGCGCTATCCGTTAAACACCACGATTGCCCGTCTTCTGCCAGACAGGACGAATCGCCTGAAGCAGACTCCATAAAGTGACCTGAACAACCAGAGTGCTCTCCTACGGACATTTCAGTGCGCCGTGAAAGGCTTGTTGTCAGCGCCAGAAACCGCATTGCTCCGCCCGGCTGGAATTGTGCTGGCAGCAGCACCCAGACCGTCGTGCTAATCCTTCGGACTCCAAACTCCCGAGGCGGACAATGGGCGCGAAGGCAAGTGTTTCGACAGGCTATCTACGTGCTCGCGCTGGACGGCCTCAAGATTGTTTACTTACATTGGACCGAGAACTTCATAGAGCGTGGTTTGGTCAAAATTGACCATTCTTGAGAGCGGCGTTGAGGCTAGGGTCACCTCGAGAGGGGTGTCAAATGGCTTCAAACGAAGGACAAACTATTCAGAGAGTTCTCTTGGTCGATGATGATGACGCTGTATTAGCATGATGAAACTGCTGCTCGAAAAGAACGGATTCGAGGTAGTCGCGGTCGGCGGTGTAACTGAAGCTCTGAAATGCATTGCCACTGAGATTTTTCGGGTGCTTATCACGGACTTGCATATGCCCCACGCGGGCGATGGCTTTACGGTAATCTCGGCCATGCGACACTCTCAACCAGCCGCACTGACGATGCTGCTGAGCGGCTTCCCGATGTGAAAAGCGCGATCGAGGCAATCATTCTTGAGGCGGACGAAATCGTGGTGAAACCTGTCGAAGTCAAGCAGCTTGCAGAACTTGTGCGAGAAAGACTGCTGATTCAACGACCAATTACTCAACCTCCAAAAGAGAGCGTGAGCGCGATACTCCGACGTTGCTCTGAGATTGTCGTCAACAACTGGTTAGCGAGGGCCAATCAGTCTCGGGAACTGAACCACCTAGAGCTTAAGGATGAGGAGCGTACTGGCCACCTTCCCAAGCTGATACAAGACCTCGTTCGCCGCCTGAATGGCCCATCACGGGTTCGCCGCGGGAATTCGATGCAACCTTCTCCACTGCCGCCGTCCTACATGGCGAGCTACGATACGGGCAAGGCTACACCCCCGAGATGCTGGTGCATGAATCCCGAATCCTTCAGGTGACCCTGTTCGAGACGTTGAAAAACAATATGAACGCTCTGGACTTCAGTTTGCTGCTAGTGGATGTCATGACGATTGTTGAGGAGAACCGCATCGGAATTAGATAGCTGAAATGTGCCAGCAAACAGAGGCTTTGGGTGTTGTCCCAAAGAGCGGCCGCCGACCATCTGGTGGATGGCCGAAGACTGGCCTAAAGTCGAGAGCTAACTGTTCGCCGAGAGCCGCTTGGCATGGACTGTAAGATCAGTTCGCCTCACTCTGTTCCACACACAATCGACCGTTACGTTCAATTTGTGTGGCCCGTGCCGGAGGGTCAAAACGACGACTCACTTGTCCGCGAGGCAATCCCATCGAACGGCACCCAATCACCCTCCATTCTTTGCGGCAAAGCGTGCAGCCCTGTGACTCGCAGTTTGTCGGCAACCGCCAGAGGCTTGCTGAAGTGCGACATTACCACACGGGACTTCGTTATTGCGCTGCGGTCTGGCCTGTTCAAAAGGTCCCGTGGGCCAACGGACGATCCGGCGAAACAGGGGCGAAAGGCCGCCAAAACTAGAAGGTCCACACGGGGCCTTTCGGGTCAATGGGCTCGGATACCGACTTCAGCTTGGGTTCGTGCGGATGACGGTGCCTCAGTCGGAATCATGGCGTCCCACGATTCGGTCGATGAATGCAAGCGCAATCTCTCGCGAACAATCTGATCGTGCGATTGCAACTGGCAGAAAACAATCCAAGCATCAGTTGCCAGTAAGGTTCGGGAACTCCCCCCTGTCCCCGACTTTTGGGCAGCGCCGCTCGGAGCTGTTTTAGTGAATTGGGGTCGGCGCCTTCATCAATTCCACGAACATCTTGTTAAATCTGGCAAGATCCAAATCCATCTGGATTTCGACGAGCTGCGCGCCAAGCCTCGGGTTGTCTTTGTCGGTCCAAGTCAGCGTGTCTCCGTAGGCCGCCCCGTGATCGATATTCACGCTCAGATAGCGCATGTCTTTCTTGGTGATCAGCGTCGGATCGATCCACGCGGCGGCGGCCAGTTCGTCCCACATGTAGGAACCGCCCTGATCCTTCATAAAGAACGTCACGACGTATTGCGCAGCGGCACTGTTGCTCTTCTTGATCTCCGCGACCATCGCGTCAGTGAATCTGGTTTTGACCGAGATGTCCACCGGCGTGCAAACGATCTTCTTCCACGGGGCCTCTAACACGCTCTTCGCGGCCTCCGGATCGAACCAGAAATTAAATTCGTGTCGTGGCGTACTGATGAACTCCGGATCGTCGGTCTGCGGGCTCAAGCTGCCACCCATGAAGACCAAGCCCTCGGCCAGTTCAGCAAAATGGGGATCGATTGCGTTGGCGAGCGCCAGGTTCGTCATGGGGCCACCCTCGTAGATGGTCACTTCATGGGGATATTTGTGCACCATGCGAATCAGGAAGTGAGCCGCGTCCTCATCGGCCGGTTTGGTAGTGGGCTCTCCTTCGAGGAGTTTTGGGATCACGTCGTGTTCGTGCCACCAGCGATCGTCCCAGGCGCCGGCGAATGCGACTTTTCCATACATTGCCTGCCACAACTGGGCTTCCTTACGGCGGTGCACCAGCGGAAATACGGCTCCAGGCACGACCGGGATATCGGTGCGCCCAATTCGCTCCAGCAGTCGTAGGGTGTGGGCTACCTCTTCGTCGCGCCACTGGTTGCCGCTGACCACGGTTATCCCCAGAACCTCCACCTGCGGAGATTGAACCAAGGTCAACAGCGTTTGCATATTGCTGCCGCCTGGCCCCGAGCAATCCTGATTGATGATGACTTTACGACGTTGCTGCGCGAATCCAAGGGTATTCGTAATCAGCAGGAAGGAGATTATAAGCTGTAGTTTCAGAGTCCTCATCACCAGCCTCTTCTCGCGTGTCGTCTTCGTTACGAGCACCCGCCATCTTAGCAAGGATAGGAGGTTATCCATTAACATCACCCTGGAGTGGTCAACTGGCAAGGCGTTCATGGGTAGGAATTTTTGAATCATTAAGGTACTGCACGAGCCCCAGGGCATCGAATATTTTAGGAAGGGATATTCACGGTGAAACACGATGAGCCGTAAGGCGAGTGTGATTGGCGCCGGTCCGAACGGACTGGCCGCGGCTATCGTTCTGGCCCAAGCTGGAATGCAGGTTGACGTGCTCGAAGCCGAGTCCACGCCGGGCGGGGCCGCACGCACGATGGAGTTAACTTTGCCAGGCTTTCGGCATGACTTCGGATCGGCGGTGTATCCGCTCGGCGCAGGATCGCCGTTTTTCTCGTCGCTGCCCTTGATCGACCACGGCTTAGAGTGGATTCACTCGGCTGCGGCCTTGGCGCATCCTCTGGATGACGGCACGGCGGTGATGTTGGAACGTGACCTGAATGAAACCAAAGTCTCCCTCGGGATCGACGGACCGGCGTGGGACAGGCTCATGCGTCCGTTCGTCGAACGCTGGAATGATTTTGCCCCCGAGGTACTGCGTCCCGTTTCCTTTGCCCCCAGACATCCATGGATGATGGCGCGCTTTGGAATGGTCGCGCTGCGGTCCGCCGAGTTTGTCGCTCGCCGGTTTCGCAGCGAACGAACCCGGGCGCTATTTGCGGGTTTGGCGGCCCATTCTCTCCTCGCCCTCGATGAACCGTTGAGCGCGGCGTTCGCAATTTTAATGGCAGTGCCAGCCCACGCCGTTGGTTGGCCGATTCCTCGGGGCGGCGCGCAGGCACTCACAAACGCACTATGCTCGTTGCTCTCGACCTTGGGAGGCAATGTGAACACTTCCTCGCCGGTCCAGAATTTGGAGGCGTTGACCAACTGCGACCTATTTCTTTGTGACCTGACTCCGCGGCAACTCGTCAAGGTTGGCGGGCAAGGATTATCTGACAGCTACAAGCGTCGAATGGAAAGATACCGCTACGGAGCCGGCGTTTTCAAAGTGGACTACGCGCTGAACGCCCCCATTCCATGGAGAGCTCCCGATTGCTTGCGCGCAGCGACGGTGCACTTGGGAGGAAGCTTTGAGGAGATTGCTGAGTCGGAGAAGGCGGTGCGAATGGGACAGCACGCAGAGCGTCCATTCATTCTGCTGGCTCAGCCTAGCCTGTTCGATAACTCGCGGGCTCCTGCGGGCAAACACACGGCTTGGGCTTATTGTCATGTGCCGAACGGGTCCAAAGAAAGCATGCTTGAGAAACTGGAGAGCCAGATTGAGCGTTTCGCTCCGGGCTTTCGCGACTGTGTTTTGGCTCGGCGCGTATTTTCTCCCGCCGATCTTGAGAGGATGGACGCGAACCTGGTGGGAGGCGATATTGGAGGCGGCGTAATGGACATTCGTCAGTTTCTTTTCCGACCGACATGGCGGCACTACGCCACATCGGCGCGAGATGTCTACATCTGTTCAGCGTCCACTCCGCCCGGCGGAGGAGTGCATGGCATGTGCGGCTACTATGCGGCGAAGATGGCGTTATCGAGGTTGGATCGCGATTAGTCTGAATACGCGAAAAAAGGACGTGATCGCGCATTTACTCGTGCGGAGCAACCGTAGGCGTTTCGACAACACGAATCTTGCCATCAGCTTCGCGCTCGAGCGTCGGGGCATAGAGTCCCAAGAATCGACGGCGCCACCAGAAACCTGTGGACCGTCTTTCGGACATCGTCGTAAACCAATATTGCCAAAACACGACGCGCACCTCGCGCGGCGGCTCATGCGGAAACGGATTGCTCTTAAAAAGGCAGAGTACGTCTTTATCATCGGAAAGCAGACGCACTTCGGTTCTGGGCACGATTGGATAATCTTGCCATGAGCCCAACGAGGCAAACCAGAGATTCCAATCGAATCGCGGTTGATAGGGTGCGTAAATGCCAGGCGCCTTGCTCGGATCCTGCGGTTTATAGCGAAAAGAATAGGGAACCCAGTTTATTCCATCGTCGGAACCCTGGAACTCGATCTCGTAGCGGCCTCGGGTCATGATGCCGAACAGGCCGTAACGATTGGCGATGCGAAAGGGCTCAAGCGCAACTACCGGCGAGGTTGGCAACTGCAACGCGGAGAACATCCATATCAACTGCGCTGTTGTGGCGTAGGAAATCCATGCAAGTATTGTGCAGGTCAGAGATAGTTTCGCCATCTTGAAATAATGAACGATGCTTCCCGGGGCTTGCGTTTGGCCTTGCTCGGTTGTCGCGTCCGCGATATAAGATTTCTTCCATCTTTGCGTTAAGAAGCGTGACAAGAAGCGATCATCCAACAAGAGAAATCCTAAGGTCAAAACGAGGTAGTTCAGAAACGTGTAGTTGGCGGTGAGAATGATGCCCACTTCCCAGGGAGTGACGATGAAGAAGCACACGATGCGCCAGCGGCGCGGCAGGAACAACATCCAAACTAGAACCAACTCGAGTGCCAGAGTTGCGAAGACAGATGAAGCGTGGAACCCGTGCGGCAGATGCTGCACGTACCAGCCAATCCATGTAGGCAGCGGACCATTTTGATAGTACTCATCCATGGCGGTAAAGTGACGCCACGCGGGATCTCCGCCGGCAATCTTCGCAACGCCGGATTCGAAGTAGATGCGAAACCATTCCCACTGCAGAAGGAACAAACTGGCGCGTGAAGGCGGCGATGCCAAGCCTGGCCCGGGACGGAAGCCAGGCGGAGCAAAGAAAAGTGCAATAAATCCCGCCTCGAGCAGCATGCCGTCTGACTGATAACCGGAAAAATCTTGCGCAGCACTAACGAACGACAGGAAGCACACAAAACAGATCACCAGCATTCCGCGTGGCCATACATTCAGAATCAAAAGTAATGACGCGACCATGCCCGCCCAACAAAGAGCGATCAGTAGATGATTGCCGCTCGCCAGCCAAAGCAGTGTGGGCGCAAACCACACGCCCCGGGTGTAGCCAAACGAATGTGCCACGGCTCGCAGATATTCGTCGGCCGGCAAAATCCCTTCCGGTCCAATGAGCCCACGGATCTGAAAGACGAGAGAGAAGAATGCGGAAAAGTAGACGCAGCCGAGTGCTCGCAGAAAAAGCCATCGCGGGACGACGCGGTCACTGGCGCCATGCTCCGAGTCAAACAGAACGCGGATGGCCCGAACCCATTTCATCAGCCTCGGGTCATTATAGCAACGAAGGACGATGGGCCGGCACGCGGTCCGGGGGACGAGTTGAGCCGCTTTCTCTCAGGTAAGGCGCATCGCTTTCGCGGCCTCTTCATCCAATTCAATATGAGTAACGGATTAGCGGTTTCAGTTCTTGATCTTGTAGGCATGCGCGAAGGGGAGTCGGCCGGCAGCGCCATCGCGCGGTCGGTTGATCTGGCGCAACACGTGGAACGGTGGGGATACAAGCGCTACTGGCTGGCAGAACATCACTCCATTTCTGGACTGGCCTGCTCCGCTACGCCGGTGCTGATTGGGCATGTAGCCGGTGCGACGAAAACGATTCGTGTAGGCAGCGGGGGAGTGATGTTGCCAAATCATGCACCGCTAATTGTGGCGGAACAGTTTGGAACCCTTGAAGCGCTGTATCCAGGACGAATTGATCTGGGACTGGGTCGTGCTCCGGGCGGGGATTTTCAAACGATGCGCGCGCTGCGGCGGGATTCGCAGCAAAGTGGGGACGATTTTCCTGCTCTCTTGCAGGAACTGCGGGCGTACCTGGGACCGGAGAAACCAGGGCAATCGGTCAAAGCAATTCCTGGACAGGGAAGCCATGTTCCGATTACTTTGCTGGGATCGAGCGGCTTCAGTGCGCAACTTGCAGGAATGCTTGGGTTACCGTTTGCCTTTGCGGCGCACTTTGCTCCTGAATATTTGTTTGCAGGCGCACAACTCTACCGCGAACGGTTTGGGCCAAGCGAGATCCTGCAAAAGCCATACTTGATCGTGGCTGTGCAGATAATTGCGGCGGAGACGGACGCGGCAGCGCGGCGACTGTTTACAACGCCGCAGCAGCGCTTCCTGCGGCTGATACAAAATCAGCCCGTGGAGTTGTTGCCTCCAGTGGATTCCATGGAGCCCTTATGGCAGAACTACGGGGAGCAGGTGGCCGTGGAGAGCAAACTGGCGGCGGCGATTGTGGGATCGAATGCAACAGTGAAGGCGGGGTTGGAGAAGTTGGTGGGTGAAACTGGGGCGGATGAGGTCATCGTCGCGACTGACACCTATGAGCATGCAGATAGACTGCAATCGTATCAGCGCGTGGCGGAGAGTGCCTCGATGATCCAGGCGAGGCCAGCCGTAGCGGTCGGAAGCTGAGGGATCCTTGTCGGCTGTAATTGCGCATCTTCAGGTTGTAGTCTTTCATAAAACTGACTTGTGCATGATCTGTGCATTGGTTGGGTATAATCATGCTGTTTGGGCAGGGCATGGCTCGAGCCAACGGAGACCAAGATCGGTCCACAACCAGCGCCGAAGCAAGAATTGCCTGAGTTATCGGATGTTATAAGATGTACTGGACTCGAGTCTTGCCCACCTACATGCCGGTTTGAGCTTGTCTTCTCTCATAGAGTGAAGACTGAACGGGCACACTTTCAGTTGAATCACTAACCTCAGAACGGGCTGCCACTCAAAAACATAGCGTGAATTCGACGATCTTTCCTCGATGTGGTGGGATTCTTCTTCATGTGACATCTCTGCCCGGAGGCCATGGGATTGGCGATTTGGGTGATTCAGCCCATGACTTCGTTGATTTCCTTGCTGCTTCGGGTCAGAAAATCTGGCAAATGTTGCCACTCGGTCCAACAGGATATGGCGATTCCCCTTATCAGCTATTCTCGGCATTTGCCGGCAATCCTCTCCTCGTTGACCTCAAGGCGCTGCAGCAGCGGGGACTGTTGTCGACAGAGGACCTGGCCGCTACGCGTGGATTTCCAGACGATCGCGTCGAATACGGACGAGTCATCGAGTTTAAGCAAGCCTTGCTCCAAAAGGCTGCTCACTCATTTTTTGCCCATGGAGATCAAGAATCTCGAGGAGCCTTCGACAGTTTCTGCGGGAGCAATGCCGATTGGCTGGACGCTTACGCGCTCTTCACGGCGTGTAAGGGAGTTTACAAGAATGCAGTCTGGTCGGATTGGGATTCGGGATTACGACGGAGAGAAGAATCGGCATTAGAGGATTGTCGAGAAAGATTGGCTCCTCAGATCAGGATTCACAAGTTCGTCCAGTTCGAATTCTTTCGGCAATGGCAGAAGCTCAAGGCGTACTGCAAGCGCTGCGGGATTCGCGTGATGGGCGATATCCCGATCTATGTCGCTCATGATAGCGCTGATGTATGGGCGCATCAGGAACTGTTCCGGCTAGATGAGAGCTCCATGCCCGCCGCGGTTGCGGGAGTTCCTCCGGACTATTTCAGTGCCACCGGTCAGCTTTGGGGAAACCCGCTGTACCGCTGGGAAGTGTCGGCCGCTTCTGGTCACAGTTGGTGGATCAATCGCTTTCGAGCGTCCCTTGAAATGTTCGATATGGTGCGACTGGATCACTTCCGAGGTTTCGAGGCCTTCTGGGAAATCCCGGCGGGGTCTCCGACGGCGCAGAGTGGTAAATGGGTCAAGGGGCCTGGAGCGGAGCTCTTCCGGAAAGCTAAAATTGCTCTGAAAGAATTGCCCATCGTTGCTGAAAACCTGGGCGTGATTACGCCCGAAGTGGAAGCGTTGCGCAAGGAGTTTGGTTTTCCTGGTATGAGCTTGCTGCAATTTGCCTTCGGGAACGATCCTCAGGGGCCTAGTTTTCGGCCGCACAATTACTCTCGCGAACTTGTTGCCTATACGGGCGGACACGACAATGACACAACGGTTGGTTGGTGGACGAGTTCTGGGATAGGGGAGAGTATTCGAACGGCCGAAGATATTCGAAAAGAGCGCGAATTTACCCGGGCGTACTTGGGACTTGGAGATGAGCCCGTCAATTGGGTATTCATTCGCACGGTGCTGGCGTCCGTGGCCGAGGTTGCCGTTATCCCTTTGCAAGATGTGTTGGGCCTGGGCAGCGATGCGCGAATGAACTTACCGGGAACGGTCAGCGGAAACTGGAAATGGCGATATAAACCGGGAGCTTTGACAAGAGATCTAAGTGAGCGTTTGCGGACGATGACACTACTCTACGATCGCTGAATGCCGCCAGGGTGGCTGCGGAGAAAGAACTCGCGGAGCGCCGCATCAGAGTGGAGAGAATTCGTCTTCGCTCTCCTCCTTCTTCGCGCGAACGAATCTTTTCTCCAGAAAGCTCTGTGCCAAGTCTCTCCCGCCGGTGCCGAAGGCGATGGCCAGGCCGAGCATTAGAGCTCCGAACCCGATGCCGAAAGCTACCAGCATAGTCTGTTCTGCTATACCCAGTTCTTCAAAAGCGATCGACAATACGAAGACGATGATGAGGCTGCGGATCGCCAGACTCAGAACGCGCGGCGAAGGCACATTCGCATTGACCGCGGCCAACAATGCGGCGCGAGAAAAGAAGCTGGCTGCCAGCAATCCGATAAACACGATGAACATGGCGACAAACAGTCGCGGCAGGAAAAAGAAGAATTTTCCAATTTGCTCCTGCAGGCCCAGAATTCCGAGCACGCTAACACCCAGCATAACGAAGCCGATCCACACCACCCAGAATACAAACCGGCTCGCCACTTCCGTGGCGGATGGAAGAGCCGCTTTGGTGAGCAATTGGGAGGCGCCTGCATGTTCTGAAAGCCTGTCAAATTTGATGAGGCGCAGAATGCTGCGTAGCACTACTTTGACAACGTAAGCTACCGCCCATCCGGCAAACGCAATGATGAGCATCACGATGAGGCGAGGAAGGTAATGGGCAAATCCTCTGGCCAATTCGTGCACAGCCTGAGTCAGTTCGCTGACAATCATTTCCCGCATAGTTATCTCACTCTCTCGATTTCCACATCCGCAGAAGATATGGTTTCAATCGCTCGAACTCGAGGCACAAGGCTTCGATGCTGTTTTCGACGTGCTCCGCAGAACCGTTGCGATGCTCCAGAAGGAAACTCAATGCGCGCCCGCGAAAAAGCGGTGCCAGCGCTTGAATGATGTGGTCTCGACTGATCACAGACCTGTGGTAGGAAGCGGCAAACTCATAAACCGTCTTGACCCACAATTCCGCGGAATAATGAAAATCGCTTTCTCCGGAGCGGGCGACTCGTTGCAGCTCTTCCAGAGTACTCGGAGAGAGAATGGAATGAAACACGGTTTCCAATTCGGCGACACCAGTAGAGAACATCTCTCGCAGTCGTTTTCGATTGACTCGCACGGCGTCCAGGAGGACTTCATGATCGGGTCCATTGGCAGGCAAAGGCTGCGAGCCGGCAACCACACTCCAAAGATGAAAGTCTGGCTCCAAGGCTGAGAACAGCGGACCAACGGTTTGTCGCAACGCCGGCACGAGGTCCGCCCCTCTACGCTCGATGTGTTCTTTTTGGCCGAGAAAAGACTGGCAGATGCGAGATTGGCCAGTAACGGCGGCCAGAGTAAAGCGAAGTTCAATACCATCGGCTTCGGTTGCGGCGTCCCAGTTATTCTGCAGAAGAAATTGACCACCAAGGTGGCCGGAGAATCCGAACTCCTGCGCGTACGGCTCACGGATTCTTAGGCCGTAGAGTGCGCGAGTCATGGGGTAGAGCAGATTTGTTATGAGCAGGCCTTCGAATTTGTGTCTGCGATAAGTCGGAGTCACAAGATCGAATCCGTCGTCACGAATGGGGCGCAGAAGCTTTGAAATCCATTCCCCCTCGATGTTGCAGGAATCGGGGGACATCACGACACAGGCCTTGGCTTGGAGTAACTCGGCGGCCGCAAGAATGGTCCGCAATGCCGTCGGGCTTGCCGGACTGCTCGCATACTTCGTGCTGATAGAATGCAGTGTCCTCAGCGCATTGACGTTTGATGCGCGACGAACGTCGTCAATGGAGATACCGGTTACCAGTTCGGGGGTTCCATCGCGGGAGCCACCGTCGGCATTGATGATGACCGCCCGCTCCCGGGGAAACCAGCGCAGTATGCCGCTCTGAATGGTTTGCACAATCGAGCCGATCGTCTTGGCATTATTATGAGTGGGCAAGCCGACGAGGATGTCCACCTCGCCCACGTTGATGAGTTGGCGAAGAAAATCATCCGTTAGAAAAGTCTCTTCTGCCAATTTTATCTCCGTGCGCGTCGCCGCATACAATAAGGCGTCCTGTGACATTGTTTCCAGAGTCTAACTTCTCACCGCAAAGCGCGGTTAAATTCGTCGCAGCCGAAACCAGAAAAACTGGTAAGGCCCAAAAGTCAACAGATAGGGAAGATCCCCAACCCGGGGAAATATATTCTTGCCGGACATCTCGATTGGGATATTTCCTTTGTAGCGCCGCAAGTCCAATTCGACCGCCTGTGCCGCGCCCGAAAGATTATTGACCACGAGCACCGCCTCGTTCCCGAGCCGGCGCACGTACGCCAGTATCCTATGATTCGCAGGATGGAGAAACTCGATCGATCCCCTGCCAAACACTGAAGTTGATCTGCGGACTGCTATGATCTGCCGCATCCAACGGAGAAGCGAATGTCCGCTTCCGACTTGGGAGAGGACGTTCACTGCAGGATAACCATAAACCGGATTCTGAATCAGCGGAGCGTAGAGACGATCCGGATCCGCCGTGGAAAATCCTCCGTTCCATCCTCCGCTCCACTGCATGGGAGTTCGCACTCCGTTGCGGTCGCCAAGATTGATGTTATCGCCCATTCCAATCTCATCACCGTAATAGATGATGGGAGTGCCTGGCAATGACATCAGCAATCCGTTCATCAATTCAATGCGCCTGCGATCATTATCCAGCAAGGGCGCCAACCGTCGCCGGATGCCCAGGTTGAGGCGCATCGTTTTGTCTTCAGCGTAGGAGTCATACATGTAATCGCGCTCCATATCCGTGACCATCTCGAGCGTCAACTCGTCATGGTTGCGCAGAAATAGTGACCACTGGCAGGTCGGCGGAATCTCCGGCGTCTGCTGCAGAATCTCCGTGATGGGTTTACGATCTTCCAACTTCACCCCCATAAACATCCGGGGCATCAGCGGAAAATGAAACGCCATGTGGAACTCATCTCCGTCGCCAAAGTAAGGACGAAGATCCGCTGGCCACTGATTCGCTTCGGCCAGCAGCATCCGTCCCGGGAACTGTTCATCGAGCTTTCGCCGCAGGTCCTTCAGGATTGCGTGCGTTTCCGGCAAGTTTTCACAACTCGTACCCTCGCGCTCCACGAGGTAAGGAACTGCATCCAGTCGGAAGGCGTCAACGCCCATTTCCAGCCAGAAACTCATCACCTTCCACATTTGTTCCCGAACGGCTGGATTGTCGTAGTTGAGATCGGGCTGGTGACTAAAAAATCGATGCCAATAGTAGGACTTCGAGATGGGATCCCAAGCCCAGTTAGATTTCTCGGTATCGAGAAAAATGATACGCGTGTCTTTGTAACGATTGTCGGTGTCGCTCCAAACATACCAATCGCGACGAGGATTATCTTTGGAACTGCGCGACTCCTGAAACCACGGGTGCTGATCGGAAGTATGATTCAGCACCATTTCGATGATGATTCTTATACCGCGTCGATGAGCCGACTCGAGGAGCTTGCGGAAATCTTCCAGCGTCCCGTAGCTAGAGTGCACCGCGTTGTAATCCGCAATGTCGTAGCCATCGTCGCGAAGTGGTGAAGGAAAGAACGGCATCAACCAGATCGCGTTGATTCCCAGTTCCTGGAGATATCCGAGCTTATGCTCTAGCCCTTGGAAATCTCCGATGCCATCGCCATTGCTGTCATAGAAGGTGCGAACGTGAACCTGGTAGATGATTGCATCTTTGTACCAAAGCACATCCTGATTCAGCGGCAACTTGAATTCCTCCTGGACGATGGTTAGAACTTTTGTAGCAGGGCAAGAACCAAGTTTATATAAATTGATCAAGTTAGTTTTAGTGATCGACGGATAAAGCTGTTGAAAAGCCGACCGAGCAGAGTTCTGCAGCGTCAATCCGCGGCCTCGCGTGGTCAAAGATCGCATCTCCGGTGTCCATTTCCCAAGAACGTAGAGACGTCACGGCCTAGTTTTTATGTTGCAAGGATACCTAGCGGTCCCGTTCTACCGCTGAGTTCAGCAAAGCTGTAGCGGCCGATGACAGTCACGGAGATGCCATGGGAGCTTCCAGTGGAACCACCAACCCGCCAAGATTCTGGATCATTATCCTTTCCACAGTACTGATGATTGCCGCGATTACGGTAGTTCGGCGCTTTCAAGCGGCCAGCGCAGAGCCCTTCCTCAGTGCTGTTTTCATGCATGGCGTGCTCACTCTTACGCTGCCCTACGTTGCCGCCCGCTCTGGTTCGGGCAATTGAGCGTGGATGTTTTGAATCCCGAAGACCGCGTGGTTGGACACGCGGAGCAGCGCGCCGAAGTGTCCGAGGGCAAAGGATATTGGCACGAAGAGATAAAGCTCTTGAAGCCGATGTCCATGGACGCGCTCGTCTGGCACCGCGTGCGCTATCGTTTTGAATATAAGGACGAGCAGATCGCAAAGATCGATGGCCTCGCATCAATTTCCCAGATCTTGCGCACGCCGGTAATTCACATTTTAGGCCCAGCAATCCTATTTGACGGGCAGCCTCGCGGCAGTGCGTGTGATTGTCACGGATTCGAATAACGAAGTTATCGCCGGACGCGGTTCCGTGCAGATTGAATTGTTGAGCTCCGATGAAAAGTCGCGCATCCTTTTTACGGACCGGACGAATCATCGAGGAACCACGGAAGCTCAATTTCATTTTCCCGCCGGCCTGGTGGGGAGCTATCCACTTCGCTACATCGTCGACACGGCGATTGGATCGACCAAATTTACCCAGCCGGTGCGGTTGGAGGACACGTCTCGATTCTTCTGACCACTGAAAAATCAATCTATCAGCCCAGTCAGACCATCCATGCGCGCACGCTGGCGCTCGACCACTCAAATCAAGAGGCGCCTGCTGATCGAAAGCTGACATTCGAAGTGGAAGATTCCCGCGGTAATAAGGTTTTCAAGAAAGTGACTGAGACCGACAAGTGCGGAATTGCTTCGGCGGAATTTCCGCTTGCGGATGAAGTGAACCTCGGAACGTATCACTTGCGTGCCTTGCTGGGCGACGCGGACCCACCTGCGAATACCGCAGAGATCGCTTTAAGCGTGGAACGATACGTTCTGCCAAAGTTCAAAGTGGCCGTCGATTTCGCTGGCAAGGGCAATCACACGAAGCGGGGCTACCGTCCCGGCGATCACGCAGCGGGAACCGTTCGCGCGAGCTATTTCTTCGGCAAACCGGTGGACGAAGCCGAGATCACCGTCAAGGCGTCCAGCATGGACGTCTCGGTCTTCGAAGTGGGCTCGGTGCAGGGTAAGACGGATCGTGATTGCGCCTACCACTTCGATCTGAAGCCACCCGCTTACTTCGCGGGACGACCTCTCAATCAAGGTTTGGCCCGAGTCCTGATTGAGGCAACCGTGAAAGATTCCGCCAGCCATGCGGAAACGCGCGGCGAACCAATCACGGTGAGCGAATCGCCACTGCTCATCACTGCGGTTCCCGAGGGTGGCACACTCGTTCCAAATCTGGAGAATCAAGTTTTCGTCCTGACTTCATATCCCGATGGAACACCGGCTCGTACCACTTTGAAGGTTCATGGCGATGGAGTTGCCGACGCGGGTGCCACCTCGGATGCGGGGGGAGTAGCCATTGTTCAAGTCAGGCCTAACGCAGGAATGGAATCGATCGAGATTGAAGCGAATGACGAAGAGGGAAATCACGCGACGAACAAGGTTCCAGTGCAATCCAGGGAGGGTGAGGACCAGATTCTGCTGCGCACGGAACGAGCGGTATACCGCACCGGCGATCGCATTGCGCTCAGGGCGTTTTCCACGAAACGACGCGGCACAGCGTACCTCGACGTCGTGAAGGAGGGGCAAACTGTGTTAACCCGCGACGTCGATATCGAAGATGGCCATGCCGACATTGCCCTGATCGCGACTCCCAGGTTGGCCGGAACCGTGGACTTTAACGCTTACCTTTTCGGCCGGGACGCCTGGCCGGTAGGGGATCATCGTCTTGTCCTCGTGCAACCGGCCGATGAGCTAAGGATCGTTGCTGCGGCAGATTCGCAGGCCTACAAGCCCGGAGAAGAAGCGCGCATCCGCTTTCGCGTAACCAACTCGCATGGCGAAGGCGTTCATGCTGCCCTTGGCCTGGAGGTCGTAGATGAAGCCGTTTTTGCGCTTGCGGAAAAGCAGCCAGGCTTTGCCAAAGTCTTCTTCTATCTTGAACGGGAGGCGATGAAAACACGCTACGAGATCCACTCCATTGGAATGCCAGAGATTGCCGAACCGCCGGAAGAATCGAACGTCGAACAACGCGATCGTGCGGCGCGCGCGTTGTTCTCCGCCACCGAAGTCGTAAATACGAATAAGTTTGAAACCGAATTCGGGCGGACGGTGCCGATGACAAAATATGCGGAATACGCCAGAAAAATCGGTTTCGGTCGATTCCTCCCACATCGGTGGATCCCAGTTCACGCCGGAAGCGAAACGCATTGGCAGGTTCAAGCTGAGGCTCTCGGCACACATGAAAGGCGAGGCTAGCCGTGCAGATATCGTCATTCGAGAGATCGAAGTAGCAACGGCCGCGAGCAGAACATCGTCTTCAACGGACGGCTGGAAAATACGGTGCAGCACGAATTCAACTTCCCCGCGAACTCAACCCCAGATGCCACCAAGATTTTCGTCCGGCTTTATCCTGGGCCACTGAGCCAGGTGATAGAAGGCATGGACAGCATTCTACGCATGCCCGGTGGATGTTTTGAGCAAACTTCATCCAGCACTTACCCCAACGTGTTGGCGCTGGATTACATGAAGCACACGAAAAAGCTAGCTCCCGAAGCGCACGCCAAAGCTGAGGGGTACATCGCCAACGGCTATCAGCTACTGCTCACTTTTGAAGTTCCAGGGGACGGCTTGTCCTGGTTCGGCAATGCACCTGCCAACAAGATATTGACTTCGTACGGACTGATGGAGTTTAGAGACATGTCGAAAGTTTACGAAGTGGAGCCCAAGCTTATCTTACCTACCAGCAGTGGCTCGCCGCCCAGCAACAGCCGGACGGAAGCTGGAAGCCTGACACGGGCTTCATCAATGAAGGCGCCAAAAACCGATAAAACTCTGACGTGCTTCGTATCACCGCTTACATCGCGTGGTCGCTGGAAAACACCGGATACCGGGGGCAAGCTGCAGAAAAAGCCAAACAGTCTATTGAAGCGCACATGAATGCCAAGGCGGAAGCTTATACATTGTCGGTAGTTGCCAATTTCGCCGCTGACTACGACACTTTCGATCACGGCAAAGATCGCGACTCCACCCGGCAGGCGATGCAACTGTTGCTCGACGCGAGCACCGAAAAAGATGAGCAGGCGTGGTGGAGTGCGGATGAGACCGGCGTATATGCGACCGGCGCTAGCGCAAGCGTAGAGACGACCGGATTGGCGGCGCAAGCGCTGCTGAAGTGGGGTGAGGCGTCGGCCACGGCCCGCAAGGCCATGAACTATATCGCGTCGAAGAAAGACGCGTCGGGCGAGTGGGGCACGACGCAAGCCACCATTATGACTCTTCGAGCGCTGCTTCTCGCCAATGAAAAGGGTTCAGCGGATGTTCGCGGTACGATCGAAGTTCTGCTGAATGGCAAGTCCGTCCAGAAACTCGCGCTGACATCTGACAACAACGATCTGCTGCATCAGTTCGTGTTCAAGGGGATGGATGCCGAAACAGTCGAATCGGATCGCGTTAGCTCAGCCAGTGCTGAAAAGAAAAGCATGAAAGGACCGAGGCAGGCGAACACCATCGAAATTCGCTTCGACGGCAAAGGTGGGCTGGCCTACCAGGTCGTCGGAAGCTACTTCATCCCGTGGGATGAAAAAGGGGAGAATGAAGCGCTTTCGATCAGCGTGGATTATGATCGCACCCATCTCACTCAGGACGACATCGCCACCGCTACTGCAACGATAAGAAATAATCTGCCGAAGACGGCGAACATGGTGATGGTGGATCTGGGCATTCCTCCCGGGTTCGACCTGCTCAGCGAGACCTGCAGGCTTTTGTGGAGAAGAGCGCATCACGGAGAAGTGGCCGGTCGGAGAAATTCAGTTTGACGGCGACGCAGGCAATCCTCTACTTCAATTCAATTGCGCCCGAGGATACGGCTCATCTGCATTTCCGTTTGCGCGCGAAATACCCAATCCGCGCCCGCACGTTCCCGTCGCGAGTCTACGAATATTACGATCCCGACGCAAGCTCGCTTGCACGGCCTGTGCGGTTGGAAGTTGGAGCGCGTTAGTGCGACCCTCTTCGAGTTGACCTAGCCGGGAAAATCATGCGGAACGGGTTAGCGTCAATGTTGCTGAATGACTTTGGTGATTCGCTCGAAAGCCCACTCAATCTCCCCCCGGCCGATGATGAGCGGAGGCGCGATGCGAATAACCCGGTCATGGGTCTCCTTGCACAGAATTCCTTGCTCCTTAAGCGCCTCGCAGTAAGCGCGCGCGGGGCTGCGGAGTTCGATGCCGATCCACAAGCCTTTGCCACGCACCTCCTTCATGTCGGAACTGCGCAGCGTCTGCAGTAACGTCAGGAAATAAGCACCGAGTTCGGCGGAACGTTCCACCATTTTTTCTTCGATCAGAACCCGCAGCGCGGTGCGAGCGATGGCGCAACCCATGGGGTTGCCGCCAAAGGTGCTGCCATGGTCGCCAGGTTCGAATACGCCAAGGATTTCGCGGGACGCCAATACCGCCGAGACAGGGTAGAATCCGCCAGCTAAAGCCTTGCCGACGATTAGCACGTCGGGTGTGATTCCTTCGTGCATGTAGGCGAAGAGCTTGCCGGTCCGTCCCAGACCGGATTGAATTTCGTCCGCCATGAGAAGGACGTTATTCTGGCGGCAGATTTCCGCAGCTTGGCGGAGAAATCCTTCGGGTGGAATGACGATCCCGGCCTCGCCCTGAATCGGCTCCACCAGAAAAGCGCAAGTGTTGTGAGTGACGGCTTCGCGGAGCGCGCGAGCGTCGCCGAATGGAATCACCTTAAATCCCGGAGTGAAGGGGCCAAAGCCATCGCGATATTGGTCGTCGGTGGAGAAGCTAATGATGGTGACGGTACGGCCGTGAAAATTATTGGCGCATACAATGATTTCCGCTTTACCCTCGGGGATCCCTTTAATCTTGTAGCCCCACTTCCGAGCCGTCTTGATCGCAGTCTCGACAGCCTCGGCGCCAGAGTTCATGGGAAGCACCATGCCGAATCCGGTTAGGTCATGGAGTTCCTTACAGAGCAGAGGGAGTTGTTCGTTGCGAAATGCGCGCGAGGTGAGAGTAACTTTGCTGGCCTGCTCCGAAAGAGTTTGCAGAATCTTGGGATGACAGTGTCCCTGATTTACCGCGGAATACGCGGCCAGGCAATCGAGGTAGCATTTGCCTTCGACGTCATATAGCCATACGCCTTCGGCACGTTCGATGACTACGTCGAGGGGATGGTAATTATGAGCGCCATACTGGTTTTCCAGCTCGACGAAGTCTCGGGTGCTCATGGGTTTCTCGATTAATTGCGTCGTCATAAGTTCCTTTCGATAGCTCTTCAAAAAAAGATAGAGCGGCAAGCGCTGCGTCTTCTCAACTCGGGTCTTAGCTTTCCCACAGCCGAAAACGTGGGATCCATCGTCTGACATTGCGGCAATATTCCAGGTACTCCTCGCCGAACAACTTTCGCAGGGTCGGCTCCTCATACAACTGCACAAAGAGAACCACTCCGACCGCTACAGCAACCGCTCCGGCGATCAGCGGCAAACTCGCGCGACCGAGAACCACCCACAGCCCGATCCATCCGACGAAGAAGCCAACGTACATCGGATTGCGCACGTACCTGTAGAAGCCAACCACCACCAGCCTCTTCGGCGGAATGAGGGGCGCGGGCGTTCCGCGACCGGTGCGTCCAAAGTCCCAGACGCACCTTAGGGCCACCGCGAACCCTAGCACCGAGGGCAGGGCAGCAATCCATCGCCACTGCGGGGTGCGCGCTGGGTCAATGCGGAAGCCAAGCCAGGGCGGCAGCAACCAGAACCAAAGAGCAAAGAATGCAGTGCCCACTATCAACGATGCAATGGTTGTGAGCCATTGCGCATCATGTTTGGCAGGTGGTCCACTCGCAATCCCTTTTGCCATGAACTCACCTCCAGCGTTCGCTCACTAATTACTGAGCACTGCTATTCAAGCAGCATGGTCAATAGCGCCATCCGCACGTAGAGACCATTTTTTGCCTGACGGAAATACATCGCTCTCGGATCGGCGTCCACGGATTTATCTAACTCGACGGTGCGAGGCAACGGGTGAAGGATGAGTGCGTCCGCCTTCATGTGCTCCACGGTTGTCGAATCAATGCTATAACGATTGAGAGCCGCGACGTCGCGCACGCGCTCCGGGCGAATTCGCGTCTGGTAAACCACATCTACCTCGCCGATCACGCGGTCGATGTCCGATTCCAAGTCGTACCGGACGCCGTGCTCATCGAGATAATCCAGGATGTCCGGCCTCATCTGGAGTTGCGGGGGGCTCACGAAAAACATCTTTACCCGCTCAAACTTGGCCAGCAGATACGCCAGCGAGCGCGCCGTACGTCCTCGATCCAACTCGCCGATGATGGCCACACTGAGGCCATCCAGCGGACGCTGCCGGTAGATGGTGTAAAGGTCAAGTAAAGCTTGGGTCGGATGCTGCCCACCGTTACCATCGCCTGCATTGATCACTGGCACCGGCGAGACATCGGCGGCACGTCGCGCCCCGTGATCTTCGGGATGGCGAATCACGATCACGTCTGAATAACCGCCGATAATCCGGATGGAATCCTCAAGCTGCTCGCCCTCGACCTCGGAAGAAAACGCGCCCGCATTCTCGGTGGAGAGAACCCGGCCGCCGAGGCGATGCATGGCGGACTCGAACGACAGTCGAGTGCGGGTGGAAGGTGCATAGAAGAGCGTGGCCATGATGCGGTTCTGGTAATCGAGGGAGCCTCCACGTGCGACCACGCGCTCCATCCCTTGCGACCGCTCGAATAATTCCATGAGCAGGGGAACCGTAAACTGCTGGGACTCGACAACGTGCTTCAAGGTCATGCCGCCTTTTTCAAGCTCCGAAGAGCGAGGCGTGGTTTTCTGGAGAGGAGCGAGCGTCGACCGTGGCATTAGGGGCACCCTTCCACAGAAACTTCAATCTCCACGTTTGGCTCGATCTCCGGGCGATCGTGAATGTGTGTGCCGTTCGATCCGATGACGGCATGGCAAAGATTCTCGCAGGAAGTAATGATTGCTTCCTTTCCTCCGTCGCGCAGAAATCGCAACACGGATTCAATTTTAGGCCCCATGTTTCCGGGTGGGAACTGGCCAGCGGTCGCGTATTGCTGCAACTCAGCCGCGCTGACACTTCGCAGCGGACGCTGAGTGGGTTTCTTATAATCCAAGTAAACAAAGTCGGTGTCGGTGGAAATCACAAAGACATCAGTGCGGAGGCGGGAAGCCAGCAAGGCGGAGGCGCGATCCTTATCGATGACAGCCTCGACGCCCTGCAGTCTTCCATGTTTCGAGACGACGGGAATTCCTCCACCTCCACACGCAATGACAATCACGCCATGCTCGATCAAATCTCGAATGACCTCCAGTTCAATAATGTCAATCGGCTCCGGTGATGGAACGACTCGTCGATAACCGCGTGCCGCATCCTCCACGATCTCCCATCCCAGGAGTTGCTTGCGTTCGTCGGCGTCGGCGCGGGAGTAGAAAGGACCGATCGGCTTGCTGGGATGCAGCATGGATGGATCGTCAGCCGACACCAGGCACTGGGTAAGTACGGCGGCAACCGGCGCGTGGAGACCGGCCTGCTGCAGTTCGGTCTGCAGCGATTGCTCCAGGAGATATCCGATTTCACCCTGAGTTGAGGCGCCACAAACGTCCAGCGGGTGGCCTGGAACCTGGCTGGCTCCTCGTTCGGAGCGCAGAAGCGCGGCTCCGACCTGAGGCCCATTGCCATGCGTGAGCACGATGTGGAAGCCGGCGCGGATCAAGCGAACGATTTGCACTGCCGTCCGCCGGGCGTTGGTTCGCTGCTCGGCGACGGTTCCTTTTTCTCCCGCGCGAATCAGGGAGTTTCCGCCAACGGCAAGGAGCATGGTCTTCATAAGCAGCAGCAAGCAAATTGCGGCAGTGTTCGTACATTTCTTATAAATGGCCGGCGCCTTACGTGATCGTCCTCAGCGGCTAAGGCCGCCGTTGGTTTTGCGCCACCTAGGGCGCGGCCAAAGCCGCGCCCTTTTAGAACAAAGAACCAGCAGCCATTCCTAGGCGTGCACCAGGTCCTGCAAGTCGACAAGTCCCGGCAATTTGACGAATTCGCCCTTCATCAATTCCAGCATGATCGCTTTTTGGGAGTGCAGACGGTTCTCCGCCTGTTGAAATACCCACGATCGCGGAGAATCAATTACTTCGTCGGTAACTTCTTCGCCGCGGTGCGCCGGCAGACAATGCAGAAAGATGGCATCCCGTTTGGCCCTGCGGAACAGAGTTCCATCGACCTGATACGGCAGGAAGATGTGCCTTCGCTTCTCCGCTTCGGCCTCTTTTCCCATGCTTGCCCAGATGTCGGTATAGATCACATCTGCTCCCGAGGCCGCCTCTTCCGGATCATTCGTCAGCGTGCAGGTGGCACCAGTCTCGGCGCCACGCGCGCAGGCCCACTGGATTGACTCCGCGTCGAGTTCGTATCCCGGAGGCGTGGCCAGCCAAACCTGCGCGCCCAGCTGAGCTCCGGCAAACATCAGAGAGCGAGCGACATTGTTACCGTCCCCTATAAAGGCAATCTTGAGACCTTCCAGACTGCCTTTGGCCTCCCAGATCGTCAGATAGTCTGCCATCGCCTGGCAGGGATGAACGAAGTCGGTTAGCCCATTGATGACAGGAATGCCGGCCCACCGCGCCATCTGCACGACCACGTCGTGAGCAAACGTGCGGATCATGATGCCTTGCACCATGCGCTCCAGATTCTTTGCCACATCGTAGACGGACTCGCGCTTGCCAAGATTGATTTCGGCGGGAGAGAGGTAGATGGAAAATCCGCCCAGCTGTTGGATGCCGACATCAAAGGTGACTCGGGTGCGCAAAGAAGGCTTCTCGAAGATCATAGCCAGGGTCTGGCGCTTCAGCGCATTGCTGAAAGCAGTGGGATCGGCCTTGACTTGACGGCTAAGTACCAACAGGTACTGAATCTCCGAGGGCGAGAAATCTCGAGTCGAGAGAAAATCCTTGCCATTCATCTTCCGACTCCTGCCAGAGTTGGCTCGTGCGTGCGGACGAATCGAGCAAGCATTTCGGCCAGGCCCGGCTTGGTGAGCTCTTCTACTTCATAGGTGACGCGAAGATTCGGCTTGTCGAGTTTGATCACACGAGCCAGGTCAATGGGAGTGGCGATCAGTACCAGATCGCACGGAGTGCGGCGGATGCTTTCTTCCAGTTCGTGCCTTTGCAGTGCGCTGTAGCCCATGGCGGGCAGCAGATTCGTCAAATGCTTGTAGCGATCGTAGGTTCCGCGGATGGAGCCTACGGCATAAGGTCGCGGGTCTACCAATTCCGCCGCCCCGCCTTGCCGCGCTGCCACAACCCCCGCGCCGTAAGGCATCTCTCCGTGAGTGAGTGTGGGACCGTCTTCCACCACCAGCACGCGTTGTCCTTTTATTACGCAAGAGTCGGGAACTGAGACTCGGCAAGCCATCTCAAAAACAACAGCCTTGGGGTTGTGGAGCTTTATGTTGTGACGAACCGTCTCAAGGTCCCGCTGATAAGCGGTATCGACTTTGTTGATCACGATCACGTCGGCACGCCGCAGGTTTGCTTCACCGGGGAAATACGCCAGTTCATGTCCCGCACGGTGCGGGTCCACCACCACGATTTCCATATCGGAAGCATAGAAAGGAGTGTCGTTATTGCCGCCGTCCCACAGAATGACATCCGCCTCCTTCTCTGCCCGTTCGAGAATCTTTTCGTAGTCCACTCCGGCATACACCACGGTTCCTTTGCTGATGTGGGGTTCGTACTCTTCGCGCTCCTCGATTGTGCATTGGTGAACGTCGAGATCTCCCATCCTGGCGAAACGCTGGACGGCTTGCGTCTTCAAATCTCCGTACGGCATGGGGTGGCGAATCACCACCGCCCTCCGCCCCTGCTGGCGCAACTCTTCAGCGACTAGGCGCGAGACCGGACTCTTCCCGCATCCAGTCCGAACGGCGCACACAGAAATGACCGGCACCGACGAGTGGAGTTGGGTGTGCTCGGTTCCCAAGAGCCAGAAGTCCACGTCCGCGGCTACCGCACGCGACGCGAGATGCATAAGATCTTGGTGAGAAATATCGCTGTAGGAAAATACCACCGCATCGATGTCATGTTCGGCGACCAAGCTTTCAAGATCTTTTTCTTCAAAAATAGGGATGCCTTCCGGATACAAGGCTCCTGCAAGTACCGCCGGATAGCGACGGCCGGCAATGTCAGGAATCTGCGTGGCGGTGAACGCGACTACGTGGTAGGTGGAATTATCACGAAATAAGACATTGAAGTTATGAAAGTCCCTGCCTGCAGCACCAAGAATCAAGATTCTTTTCATTGCATCCCTCCGGCGGAGATCGTTTTACCTCATATCTTCTCGCCCTTTGAAGGCCGCCGCAGTACCGGGAATCACAGCCAAGGGTGACTTTTTGGCAAATAAAGCGCGACGAAAAACGAGATCAACCGACATCGACCTTTGTGATGGCAGTCACACCGACCTTTGACGCCACGTTCCGTTTGGTGACTCTAGTCACAGTGGATTCGCTCTCAGCGGCATATCGTGGGATATGCAGGTAACCCTATGCTGGGTCTTTCCATTCTTGAACATCTTGGGGAGTTGACTCCAAAACAGTTGCGCGCTGGCCTCGCAGATTTCTTGCCAAAAACTGCCACGAGAGAGACCCAGATCAGTTTCATTGAGGCTGGTCTGAAAAGCCCGGCGGCCGAAGCCTTGCGCGCGGCGATGGCGAGATGGATCGTTGACGAGATTGTTCCGGTGGCGAGACTCGTTCCGAAAGCTTATATAAAGTGGCGTCCTCCAGTTCGCGATGCCATGATGTTCGTGGTCATGCATCTTTCGCCTGCGCGCCTCGCTCCCAAATTGCTGGAGCAACTTGAGCTTCCCTCTAACACTACGGCCGAAGTTCGCCTGCTGCGGCTGATCGCGAGAGTGCCCGGCCTGCAAAAACTAGGCCAGGTCATCGCCCGCAACCGGAATCTTCGCCCGGCGCTACGGAAAGCGCTGGCTCGATTGGAAAATGGAATTCGTGACGTGCGGCCGGAGGACGTAGTCGAAATCATTCGACGAGAGCTGGGACCGCGGTTGGATAAGTTCGCCGTTGCGATTGCGCCCGCTATTCTTTCAGAGGCCAGTGTTAGTGCGGTGGTTCGCTTCACCTGGCGTAATCCGGAGAGCGGACGCCGCGAACGAGGCGTATTCAAAGTTCTCAAGCCCCATATCCCTGAGTATTTTGCGGAAGACATGGAATACCTGCGTGGGCTGGCACAATACTTTGCGGACCGGCACCGCAACTATGGATTTCCTCAGCATTTGATTCCCGATACTTTCAAGAAAGTGCGACGCCTATTGCGGCACGAGGTCAATTTTGTGCGCGAGCAGAAGACGTTGCTCGAAGCATGGAGTTTGTATCGCTCTATGAAAGGTGTTCGCGTGCCGCGGCTGATCCATCCGCTATGCGCGTCTAGAATCACCGCTCTCTCGGAAGAGCGAGGGATTAAGGTGACAAATGCTGCGGCCCGCCTTTCCGCCGCGCGTCGCACCACAATAGCCGAGCAACTGGTCGAAGCGCTGATCGCCGTGCCGCTGTTCGCGGCAAAGGAAGATGCGGTCTTTCATGGCGATCCTCACGCCGGCAATCTTCTCTACAACAGCCGCACCAGCGAGCTGACGATTATCGATTGGGCGCTGAGAGAACGCTTGAGCCGGGATCAGCGCCGGCATCTGGCGCTCTTGTTCCTGATGGTGGGTTTGCGCGATCCCGTGGGCACCTGCAACGAGGTCCTGGCACTCACTCAGCCGTACATCAGAGTTGCTTCAGCGAGGGGGAGAACGGTTGAGAAATTGGTCAGATATTTCGTTGACGAACTGCCACTCTTGCGTCTGCCAAGCGGCGCGGATGCGATGAGACTTCTGGAACACGTCGCCATGAACGGAATCAAGTTCCCTGGACCACTGATCATGTTATCCAAGGTGATGTTCACGCTGGATGGACTCCTGGAAGATGTTGGAGGTTCCGGCGGTATGAGCTTCACCATCGCCCGTCAAGTTGCGCAGCACTGGATAAGAAATCGCAAAGAGTTCCGTTCGCCGTTGATGACGAAAGACTGGATGACTCTCGAGTGCAGTGCCTTGCTGTACTGCAGCCGTTTGTGGCTGCAGAGTGAGCAGGCAATTTTGAATCGAATGCTGCCCGCCGACCTAACGGGCCCACTCACCGCGGCATGAGAAAGGTTTTCGTCCACGTGGCGATTGATTCCAAATCGATGAGCGTTTTCTTCCGCGATCAGGGCATTTACCTTTTCATGGCACTCGTGGTGGGCGCGATCTTCTGGGCCATTGGCCAGCCCATAAATCCGTTCACCGTCATCTTGTACTCGCTGTGCATCGGCAATTTCGTTTCGCCTCCGGTGCAATGGCTGCGCGCCTTGTACGAAAAGCCGTCTCCGTATGACTGGCTGATCTTCCTGACAGTGCTATTCGTCGTAATGTTTCCCGTTTACGGGCTGAGCAGCGTAATCGTCTGGTGGATTGCTCCGCCTGGTCCACAATCGCTTGGGCACTTGATCACCACTGGCTGGAAGATGCCTTTCCTGATCATCTTCGTCTACGGCGTGACGACTTTTCTCTACAACAAAACACGGGCGCGCCTCGAGCGCCGCAACATGGAACTGCAGCGCATGCTCCAGGCCGACGCGGCTCGCCTGGAAATCCACGAGCAGGAAATGCAACGCGCACTCGAAATTCAGCGGTCGCTTTTGCCCAGGGAAATTCCGCAGCTTCCGGGAATCGCCGTGGCTACTGCCTGGCGCCCGGCGCGCGCAGTCGGCGGAGATTACTTCGACGTACTGCGGCTAGACGGCAACCGGCTGGCCGTCTGCATAGCGGACGTTTCCGGCAAGGGAGTCCCTGCCGCTTTGCTTATGGCTAATGTCCAGGCCAGCCTGCGCGCATCGGCGCGCGACCTGGATAGTCCGGCGTGCGTTTGTGGGATCGTGAACGGCATGTTGTGCGAAAGCATTGCCGCGAACAAGTTCGTGACGTTTTTCTGCGGCGTTCTCGACGCCAATACGCGCATGTTTCACTACTGCAATGCCGGCCATCCCTACCCTATCCTTGTTTCGGCTGGCGCTGTGCAGACGCTCGATCATGGCGGCGCGGTGCTCGGCGTTTTTCCCTCGTGGAATTACAAGGATTCCAGCGTCAATCTGAAATCCGGAGACAGGCTGCTCCTATTTACCGATGGCATCACCGAAGCCGAGGACGGGCAAAGCCAAGAGTTTGGGGTGGACAGGGTCGCCGCATTCGGCAAGGCGCACGCGGCTAGTTCCGCTGCAGAGTTGAACCAGCAACTGCTCGCTCAAGTGTCGGATTTTTGCGCCGCGCACTTCCAGGACGATGCCACCTTGGTGGTTCTCGCCGTTAATTAACGGGTGGAGCTTCTGAGCGGGCCACGATGACTTTTTACAATTTGGTTAGCAATGGCCGTCTCTGCAGTCGTGCTGAGCCTCGTTAATATTGTGGGCAGATCGCTACCGGAGCGATCGCCCGAGGTTCTATCCATATCAGGCCTCGTCGTTCCAACCTGTCTCCGTCGCCGGAGGGATAAAGCTCATGGCACGTTCGGTGAGTGCGGTGATCGTCAGGCTGGGATTGACCCCGAGGTTGGCTGACACTACGGACCCATCACAGATATACATATTCTTGTAATTGAAGACGCGATGATGAGAGTCCACTACGCCATGAGTGGAAGAATCGGCGATCACACAACCTCCGATGCAGTGTGCGGTCCCGGGCACGTCAAAGAGAATCTCTGGCAGCATGCTCATGGCAAAACCGCCGGTGAGTTTGGCAAACTGTTTCGCAAAGTCATTGGCTTTCGGAATATAGGTGGGGACTTTCTCGCCGCTGCTAACAAGAAACTTTCTGAACGGCCAGAACCAGGGGCGCTGCCAGTGCATCTAGATCTCTCCCTCCAGGGCCTGCATGCAAAGGAGAATCACAAACTCTCGAGCCCAGCCAAGAGGTTGCAGAACACGCACGGTCTTCCACGGATGCCGGAGCATCGACACAAAAACATTCTCTAGCCAGAGTCCAATGCGCTGTGGACCAGGGCGGCCGTTGGTGAGGAAGGTGGTGAGAAATCCCATCGCTTCGGAGCCTTTTGGATAGCGTACGGCTTCAATGTGGGTATGTTCGTCGATGTAGACGCCGGAGCCGATGGCGATGCCCTGCGACACATCCTCCGAATAGCCTGGTGTGCGTACTCCGATGAGCGATTCGGAATTGGTGCGGACGTGCCGGCCTAATTGGCTGCTGATGGCCGGCAGGGAGCCTTTTTCCTTCAGATGAAAGAGAAGTTCCATCGTCCCCAGCGCCGAAGCGGAGAAGACGACGGCGTGGCAGGTGAAGACCTGAGGATGGCGGTAAATCCAAGCGATGGACTCTACCGTGCCTACCTCGTAACCCAGGCTGCCATCGCCGGCACCGCCAAGCGGCTTCACGTCCACGACCCGAGTTTCGGCAAAGATCCGCACACCATGCTTTTCAGCCAAATATAAATAGCTGTGGTCCAGCGTATTCTTCGCACCATGCCGGCAACCCATCATGCATCCGCCGCAAGCGATGCAGGTGGTTCGCTGCGGACCCTCGCCGCCGAAGAAGGGATCGGGAAAAGTCTGGCCACCCGCTTCTCCCTCGGGAGGTTCCAAAATGCCAACTTTCGTGCGGTAAAAAGTCTGTCCCGAGCCGGTGGCTTCTGCAGCTTTCTTCAGGAGGTGATCGGCTGGGCCCAAAATTCTGTTTTCCGTTATGCCTAGCATTCGCGAGGCTGCGTCATAGTGCCGGGGCATTTCCGCGTTCCAGTCGGATAATCCTCGCCAGGAGCCCGCCTCCCAAACTTTCGCTGGAGGAGGCAGCAATGTACATGCGTAGGTAATCGATCCTCCTCCGACCGCGCATCCACGGAAGACAGTTGCGTGCTTGAAGAACTGCACATTAAAGAAGCCACGCAGACCGAGATTGGGGCGCCACAACCAGCGATGAAGGGACCAACTGGTCCGCGGAAGATTTTCCGGCGTCCAGCGCCGGCCCATCTCCATGACCGCGACTTTATATCCCTTCTCCACCAGACGAAGAGCCGAGACACTACCGCCGAATCCTGATCCAATAACGATGAAATCGAAGTCGAATTGGCTGTCGCGGTGTGTCATACAAACGCCTCGATGCGAATCACTTCGTCAGGCGCACAGGGAAGAGGCACTTTCAAAACAGTGTTCCGAGAGGGCTAATGGAATAGGCGAATCCGGCGGCGGAGCGGCGACCACGGTCCGCAGCACATTGTCACAAAGTCGCCACCAGCCATGAAACAATCGGTTGCCATTACGATGCTCGTCAGTATAGCGAACCAGCATCCGGCTCCAGCTCTTCGGGTCGCACGAGGCCTCCAAAAGGCTAACCACTACGCAACGGGTGTCGAGTCGTAGACCTTCATGGAGCGCTTTGAGCGCGCTTTCCTTGGCGCTCCACAGCAGGGCCACGAGCCGGTCGCGGTCGGCCGCGGATGCTCGTGCTATCAATGCTTGTTCTTCGACGGTAAAGTAGTCAGCGACAAAAGCGTTGCTGCGTGGCTCCGCCATTTCGACATCACAACCCATCTCTGCTCCGGACACGGCGACGGCGCAAGCCGCCAGACCGCCTCGGTGGCTGAGGGAAATGGTGGCCGCAGCTGGCTGCTTGTCGAAGAAAGCCTCTGGTGCGCCGGAGGGAGCAGGACGAATGTCAATTCTTCGAAAGACCAGTGGATCAGCAGGCACATTCAGAAAAATGGATAGGGCGCGTTTTGCCGTCCAACGTCCCAGCCGCCATTCGTCGCTGCGTTTGGGGAAGCGCAATCCGTGCAGGGAGGCCGTTTCGTTTTCGCTCAGCCAGTCAGTGTCTTCTGGTACATCCGCGATGGTTTGTTCCAACCAGTACACATTCATCTAGTTTGCCCTCGCAAGATTAAGCCGCTTCCGACATTCTGCTTTCCGATTTTGCGAGCTCGGATTCTTCCACCCTTTCAATTCCGCGTTCGACCGCGTGGATGAGATAAGGGCGGAAATTTGCGGTCGGAATAATGTAATTGAGTGGCCAACATTAAACGGCGGCGGTACGACGCGCTTCAGATAGCGCGGAATCAGCGGTAGCTTCGACTCGACAAACTGGAGGCAGTCTTCGAAAGGTATTTCGCCATCAAACACACATAGATACGCCACATTAAGCGGCATGCCCTCGCGTTCGAGATGGAGGAAAACCGTGTCCCCCCAGGAAAGGCGATCGCCGTCTTGATGCTTTTGCATTTCAGTCTTCCTATTTCAGTTGACGAGCGTTAGCCGGCGACTCATTGTGCATCTCAGGTCACGAAAGAAAATCGCGACGCCAGCTTCACCAGCTTGAGCACTTTATAGATCTCGACGTTGACGCTCCGTAGCACGACCTTGACGCCTCGATCATCCGCTACATCGGCAAACTCGGATATCGCGGCGAGCGCACTTGGATTGATCTGTTGTACCCAAGAAAAATCCAACGCAATCTCGCCATCGACGCCGTCTAACTGTTCAGCAGCTTTCTCAACGTCATGGACAATCCGCTCTTGTTCAACTTTGAGCCACACCGCGATCATTGATGGCATGCGGCAGCCGCGGCTCTGGCTCGGTGGATCAAGCCTTCCAGGTAGGCAATGCGTTCATCATTGAGGCTCTCGGTCGGAAGCAAGATCTGAACCCGTTGCTGTACGACTTCGCGCGTGATCATTACTGCCCCCCTTAAACGATAGGTCGGGGTCCGGCGAGGACAATGATTCTTCGATTCCGATCGTTTATACGCGAGTAGCGCACGCGCGATTCAGGTTCGATCCAAATATCAAATCTTCACGCGTAATCGATCGGATGTTTAGCCAGCCAGCGCTCGTCACGGACGCGGTCAATGCTTTTGAATGCACCACCTGCCGCGCTTGCAGTTAAGTGACGACTTTCCCAAACGACGCCTGCGCTCAGCCCGACAGCACCGCCTAGCAATCCTCGCGCCAAGGCTCTGCCGATGGATCTGTGCCTGCTTCCGGGATAACCACCCAGTACACCGAGACACGCTCCAAGGGCTGCGGGCTTCAAAGCTTTTCGAACAGACTCGCTGATAAATGGCTTCAGGGGCTCTCCAGTGAGAAATGCTTTCCTACCGGAACGCGCTCCTTCGATTCCGGAACTGATGAGCCGTCGGCCGTAACTCGCATTCGATTTGGACCAATCGTGAAATGCCATTGGATTGCTCACTGTCCTATAACGGGAAATACCAAGGCCAGTACAACACTAAAGACAGGTGTCGTCGGTAGCGGTCATCACGTCTTGATGTGAGGTTAATTACAGAGGGATGTGACACTTCGGCGTCGGTCCAGATGATAACCGGACCTTGCCCTTTCACATTCGGCGGAAATCGTCGTCGGTGTTAGAACGAGGCAGGCAACTCCGCCTGCCCGGAACTCACAACACGAGCCGCGCACACTGCGCACACTACGTAGGCTTGACTTCCGCAAAAAACAACTAACAGGAGTCAAGTTTTGTCATCTGTCCGCGAAACTACGCCACAACGTATTTGCCGGCTTCGATCACTCTCTGTGCGATCATTTGCCGGAGGGCCACGGTATTAAACGGCTCGTACTTACACAGGCGGCGCAGAATCGCCATCTGCGAGCGTAGCATGTCACCTTCGCTCGAAGCAGCAATCACCATTTTTGCCGCACCCTCGATCTTGTCGAGTGCGCCGGACATGTAGACGCGAGTCATCGCAAGAGCATTGGCCGCGCCGGCTTCGCCATCGCGTGCCGCCAATTTCTGCGCGCGCAGCACGGCCGACTCCATCGCGTAGGTTTCAATCGTCATATTGGCGATCGCTCCCATCATCTCCTGCTGGTCCTGAATCGCTTGCATGTATTTCTGAGTGGCAATTCCGGCGGCGAACAATGCAATCTTCTTGGCCGATGCCACCAGCTTTCTTTCTTCGGCCAATAATCCTTCTACGCCATCCTCCTTGGTGCCAGACAGCACTTCATCCATGAGCTTCTTGATGGCAGCCATCAATGGAAGTTTTCCGGACATCGCTCGCTTCAGCAGGAACCCCGTAATCAGGAGACGATTGATTTCGTTTGTTCCCTCGAAAATCCGATTGATTCGGGCATCGCGGTAGGCTCGTTCGGCGGGATACTCCTCCACGAATCCGTACCCGCCGTAGATTTGCACGGTTTCGTCGACAACATAGTTGATAAACTCCGACCCCCAAACTTTCAGGATGGAGCATTCGACTGGATATTCGTCGATGATCTTGCGGACTTCCGCCATGTCGTTGTGGTCGTCGAGTTGATCGATGGCCGCGTCAATCATCCCGACCGTGCGGTAAGCCATGGCTTCGCCGGTAAAGATGCCTGCCGCCATGTTGGCCAACTTCTCACGCACCAGTCCAAAATCAGCGATGACCTTGCCGAATGCCTTTCGCTGTTTCGCATAGGCAATGGCGCTCTCCAGCGAGTTGCGGGCCGCGCCGACGCTGCCTGCCCCCAGTTTGAATCGGCCCACGTTCAAAACATTAAAGGCAATGTGATGTCCCTTTCCGATTTCGCCGAGTAAGTTCGCCACCGGCACTTTGCAATCGTTGAGAATCAGAGGACAAGTGGAGGAACCGCGGATCCCCATTTTGTGTTCTTCTGCGCCGACTGCGAAGCCAGGGAAATTCCGTTCGACGATAAAAGCCGTGAATTTCTCGCCGTCCACCTTGGCGAATACGATGAATAAGTCGGCGAAACCTGCGTTGGTAATCCACATTTTTTCGCCGTTCAGAAGGTAGTGCATGCCGTCGGAGGAGAGCTTGGCCCGTGTGCGGCAATTGAGAGCATCGGATCCAGAAGACGATTCCGAAAGCGCATAAGCGCCAACCGTTGTCCCATTTGCCAGCCCGGGCAGATATTTTTCCTTTTGCTCTTCCGTGCCAAAGTAAACAATGGGCAGTGTACCGATGCAGGCGTGCGCGCCCCATGTCGTGCTGAAGCCACCATATTTTGCCAGTCGGTCGGCAACAATGGCAGAGGTAACTTTGTCCAATTGCATACCGCCGTACCGCTCTGGAACATCAACCCCGCTCAGCCCGAGTTCTCCCGCTTTTCTTAGCAGTTCGCGGGAAACCTCGAAATCCTTATGTTCCATCTTCTCGGCATTGGGGACGATTTCCTTGTTGGCAAATTCTTCCGTGGTTTGCGCTATCAGCAAGTGCTGCTCGCTAAAATCTTCAGGAGTGAACACTTCGTCGGGAGTGCGTTCCTCGATCAGGAAGCTGCCACCCGAAATTCTTGCTGGACTTGTTGCCGTAGGAGACGCCATATTCCACCTCGATCAAAATCGTTAAACCGCTACTTGCCTATTCATCTGCAGTCAGAATAAGTTGCGTGCTCGAAGCTTCATCGCCAGTGGAGATCAGACTTATGAGACAGCATTGTTCTTGGCCGTCCAATATTTCTGACGCAGCTCCCGCTTTAAGACTTTGCCGGTTCCGGTCTTGGGCAGACTTTCCAGAAACTCGATGGAGCGGGGACACTTGAAATGCGACAGCACAGATCTGCAGAAATCCAGAATTTCATTTTCTCCGGCCTTGGATCCCAGCTTCAAAACCACGAGTGCCTTCGGCACCTCGCCCCATTTCTCATCAGGGACTGCAACCACCGCCGCTTCGTACACATCCGGGTGGGCGAACAGAACCTTTTCCACTTCAAGAGAAGATATGTTCTCGCCCCCACTCACAATGATTTCTTTTTTGCGATCAACAATCTGAATGTAGTTGTATCGATCCACACGGGCTACATCGCCGGTATGGAACCATCCGCCTTCCATGGCAGACGCCGTGGCCTCGGGTTGGCCCCAGTATCCTTGCATCACTCCGTCGCCTCTCACCACAATTTCGCCCATGGCGCTTCCATCATGCGGTACGTCCTTTCCGTTTGGACCTACCAGTCGAAGTTCTACGCCGGGAATAGCAAATCCGGTCATAGCTTGCCTGAGATAGCGGTGCCCTTCTAAGGTGACATCCGACTTCAACGCCGATTTCGCGAGCGTGGGACAGGTTTCAGTGAGTCCGTACCCGGAAATGCAGACACACCCCAGCTTTTCCTCAACTTCTTTCACCAGGGTGGGAGATGACGCGGCTCCGCCGATAATAAGGATTTGCAGGCTTTTTAAGTTATAGTTTACCCGCGCCGGAGAATTTACCAGAGCCGTAACCATCGTGGGCACCATAGCGCAGGTGGTCACTCGCTCGCGCTCGATCAGATGGAACACTTCGACTGGATTGAAGTGACGAATCATCACGTGAGTGCCGCCTACCACGGTGATGCTATGGGCCGTGCCCCAGCCGTTCGCGTGAAAAAGCGGAATTGTGTGCAGCAATACCGATCGGCAGCACATCTCTTCCAGCGTGCTGGGTGAGGTCTGGCTGGCAGCGATCACCGACAGGGCGTGCAGATACACGTTCCGATGAGTGAGCATCACGCCTTTTGGACGGTCGCTGCTGCCGCTGGTGTAGAACAGTTCGGCAACAGAATCCTCATCAACTTGTGTGAAGTCGCATTGGAATGGAGGAGAAACACTGAGAAGGTGGTCGTAATTTCCCGGGGTGATCCACTCGGCTTGGCTTTGCCCATCTAGAAGGAGGAAGCTCTCAATCGTCGGCACCGTCGTCCGAAACGATTCCACCAGCGGCAAGAATATCGGCTCGATAAACAGAAATCTTGCGCGTGCATCATTCAACACGAAAGCAAGCTCTTGAGCGCTTAGCCGAATGTTCAAAGGCAGGAGAACACAGCCGGCTTCCAGCACCCCATAGTAGGCCTCGAGTAGACGATGACAATTTGTGCTCAAAAAGGCGATGCGATCACCCGGCAATGCCCCGGCAGCGACCAGAGCGCCCGCCAAACGCGACGCGCGCTCGCCGAATGCCGCATACGTGAAACGCCGTTCCCGGCACACCACACCGATCTTCTCCGGGAATTGTTCGCGCGCATATCGCAGGAAACGAAGAGGAGTTAATGGAATGTTCATCTGCGCCTCACAGTCTGACGCATGGTCCACTTTGCCCGACGTTTAAAATCAATAGATGAAATTGTGAACAGGCGCCGTCATTCGGGTGAACCGGGCAGCCATTGTTCCGCACTCTCCCCAAGCGGAGGACGCAACGATCTGGCCAACGTACCCTGTGGAGAAAAGGCACGTTGGCGCAGGTCCCATAGGCTTGCCCCGTTTGGCTCAGGGCTGACGATCCGGACGCCTTCGACGTTGCGCATCTCCAGCGATGTGGTCAGGCGTGCGCCGCCGCTTTCTTCGATGACCTCTTCACCCGAGTTTCGACACGGTGCGCGCTCTTGCGTTCACCACCCGGCTTTACCATGACCTCCATCAACTCTTTTTGAGCATCGACGTAGCTCTTCACTCCTTCTCGCGTCAATTCTGCCAACGGCAAGAAAGGAAATGGCCGGAAAAGTTCCAGAGTCTTGCCTGCGGTTTTAACGCCGGCATTCATCTGACGACCAGCCACGTCGACCAGCTTCTTTTGCGCATCGATGAACGACTCCGTCGCCTTGCGCGCGAGTTGGGAAAGCTCGGTCTTCTTGGCTCTCTGAGTTCCACCGGCGTGCCTGCCGCCGGTGGCCTTGGCTGCTTCATCGGCAATCACGTCCATGAACTGCTTTTGCGCTTTGACAAAGGTCTCCATTGCTTCCTGCGCCATCTCCACCAGATGATTGACTTGGTACGGCTTGCCGTTCTTGGCGGCCTCTACCCAGGTGTGTGTCTGCCTGCTGGCGGTCTTCAGGATCTCTTGCTGCATATCGATGAACGTTTCCAGACTACGCCGCATAAGATCGGTAACCGCTTCAGCCGCCGGCCAGGCTCCGACCCGTTCCTTCATCCCGGTCATCAGAAGTTCGTTCTGTTGGTGCCCGAGTTCGAGAAGGATCTTCTGGCCTTCAATGAAGTTTGCGATACCTTCTGCCGTCACTTCCGTCAGAATGGCGGTTGGGGAATGATGGGGATCGGACAGCTGCTGCCGTAACGAGTGCATCAAGCTTGCATTCTGCCGCATCGCGAGGTCCAAAAGGATTCTTTGTGTTGCGAAGAAGCTCTGCACGCCCTGCTGCGCCCAGCCCGATAGAAGAGAAACAAACGAGGATTCGCCGGAATGAGTCCGGGGTGATTCGGATTTTACGGTGGTTGGCATTCAATACCTCCCAAGATTGCTGCGTTATAATTGCTGCGTTGCAGCATCGATATAAATATACGATTCATGGGGACTTGTGTCAATATATATTTATCCTGTGTGCGAAGCAGCAAGAAATCGAAATCAATGAACGAAGCTCCTGTCGTCATCAAGAAATACGGCAATCGCCGCCTGTACGATTCCTCCAACAGCAAATACGTGAACCTTGATGACATTGCGGAATTCATTCGTGCAGGCAAGGATGTTCAGGTGGTAGACGCAAACAATGGCCAGGATCTGACGCGGGTCACTCTGACGCAAATCATCACAGAAGATGCCAAACAAAAGCCAACCGGCCTGCCGCTCGAATTGCTGCGGCAACTCATCGTCGCCTCCGACGAGGTGCGGCAGGAGTTCGTCATGTGGTATTTGAAATCGGCCTTCGATACTTATCAGAAAGTGCAGGATGCGGTGCAAAGCCGACTGGGTGAAGTCCAATCGGCCCTTCTGTCGCCGGTCGACATGATGAAGCAACTGCTGAGCACAGCCCCAGCATCTGAACCGCGGGTCGAACCCGAGCTGGAAGCGCTGCGCAAGCGAGTTGCGGAGCTCGAGGCCCGTCTCAAGAAAGGTTCCCGGGCGAAACGAAACTCCCGGGGGAAGCGCAAGGGAAAGGTATAATGCGCCGGGCACATATTGCTTGATTGTGCGGCCGTGGCGTTACAGGCGTATTGGTGAACAGGTCTCAGAAAAAATTGCCACGCAAAGGGAAAAAGGCTGTGGGCTCATCCAAGGCAACTGCGGGCGAGCCCCATCGAAGGGGACATTCCGAAGTTGACGTCTCACCGTGGACGGAAGCGCTGTTTGCGGCTGAGGTGCTCATGCTGTACGCCAACCCCATCTATTATGGTTTCGGCGTGCCTCGAGGGGATGACTCTGCCGTCATTTTGATCCCGGGTTTTCTTGGGACGGATCTTTACATGAAGGAGTTGCACGTCTGGCTGAGACGAATCGGCTATCGACCGTATTTTTCAGGTATCGGAATCAACGCCGACTGTCCAAATCTCCTGATCCAGCGCCATGTAGCCGAGACGGTAGAGAGGGCCCTGCGCGAGACTGGCCGCAAGATTCATCTGATTGGTCACAGTTTGGGCGGTGTGATCGCGCGTTCAATTGCTGGTCAGAGGCCTCAGGACGTCGCGTCCGTCATCACGTTAGCTGCGCCGATTCGCGGCACGGTGGCGAATCGCAACGTAGTCCAGGCTGCGGATGCCATTCGACTGCGCATTCTGCAGGAGCACGGCGAGGGCGTCCTGCCGCACTGCTACACCGGACGCTGCACTTGCAATTTTATTGACTCTCTGCGGCGCGATGTCCCGAAATCCATGCTCCAGACCGCGATCTACACCCGCGATGACGGCATTTTGGACTGGCGCTACTGTAGGACGAAGAATCCTGACGTTGACATCGAAGTCCCGGGTACTCACATTGGAATGACATTTAATCCTTCGGCGTACGCCGTTGTCGCCCAACGGCTGGCGAAGGCACAGCGTTCCGAATGAGTCACGAATGCGCCTATGTTAGACATGAGCCTAGCCCACCATCTCTAATACTGCGCCGACGCCGGTCTCTAATGTTTCAATCGGTCGGTCCCGTTGTTCCAAGCGTAGGACTGCCCTCGCCAGGCTGTTGTTCGTGACCTCGAAATCGCCCGTACAGTTGGTTTTTAGATACGGAAGGCGGTGGATGCTCAGCCCCGTACCGTCGATAACCGCCTGCAAGCGATATCCATCGCTTGAAGAACAATAAAAGCTCCAGCAAAATTCATTTTGATCTCTACTGATTTCTTGCAGATTCTTAAATTTGTGTTTCTTTCCGTCGTGCCATAGCACAGCTTTGCGGAAAATCAATCCGAAAGGCATCTCATACACCAACGCCTCAAGTGTGCTCGGCGGCGACCCGGCACGGGGAAAATATGCATGGGCCCAAGTCCAGAAGTTGCGATGTCGGTATCCACAGTTATGTCCCTGAACACCGAAGCCGAGAGGTGCGCCCTCAAAACTGCGGCCATCTAGCGTGATGCCGCCGGAATAAAGCGCGTCGGAATGCGGGGTTCGAGAAAATCCAATCCAACCCTTGCTGCTCAGAGTGACACGGAAGTTAGAAAGACATTCCAGGTTCCACGTAAGCGTATGTCCTTCAAGTTGCAGGCTTCCGCGGCAGAGGCTCTCACCAATTTCGTTCGGACCGATTCGAAAGTGGAATGGATTTTGACCTTCGGCGCTGATGTCGAGGTCGTTCAATGGAAACCCTTGGATAAAACTTTGCGGCTTACCATCTCGAGGAAAAAAGCTGGCCCACACCTGAACCGGCATCCCGCGTGGATCATTCGGGCAGCCGCGGCGGCCCGGATTCGTCAACAAATATCGAAACCACCACGCCCCACTTCCGTCCACCAAACCGACGCGAACAAACCAGACTTCGTAACGTCGCCGACTCGAGAGTGAGCAATATCGTTCGTTCATTGTCTCCACGTACACATAATACTGTTGCCGTGATGTCCCAGGCAGCCCACATTCCCGGTAGGCGATGCGAAGCGCGAACGAGTCTATTGCGCGGGCGCGCATGGAGTCCACTGCCCAATACTGGAAACCGCTGTGGAGTGCACTCGAACGGTACTGGAAACCGAGCTGTCAAAATCGGGAAGGTGCCGGGAAAATGTCGGAGACACTCCATCTGGCGCAAGCATTGTCCAACCGCGGACGACGCGGCAAGAAAGACTTTCCGGACGCGGAACGTTTGGTGAAGCGGTTGATTTCCCAGGAGCTGACTTTGAGCTTTGTGCCCGATACCGAACAGCGACTGTGGCGGACACTCACACGCACAAAGTATCAACGGACGCGGGACAAAGTCCGTCTGCAGAATCAACTGGAGGCACTGCTGGAAGAAGCGCATATCAAATTATCCAGTCTGGTCTCGGATCTGTTGGGGGTCAGTGCGCGTCGTATGCTGCATGCGCTAGCGGACGGAGAGACCGATCCGGCGGCTGTGGCCGCCTGGCCCGTCAGTGCTTGCGTGCTTCGCCAGCGGAGTTGCGCGACGCGCTGGGCGCCTGCACCGAACTCAACCCGGTCTACCGTAGGCTCATAAGATTGGCGCTGGACGAATTGCAATTGATCGAGCAGCAGATCGGCCAACTGGACCAGGAGATCGCGAGCCTGCTCCGCGAGCATCAGGATGCGGTCCAACGGCTAGCGGAAGTCCCCGGTTTAGGGGTCGATTCGGCGCAACAGATCATAGCCGAGGTGGGTGCTAAGGCAGCGACCTTCGCTTCCGCCAAGAATCTGGTCTCTGGTAAGAGCATGCCCGGGCGAAGACGAAAGCGCAGGCGTGAACCGCAGCAAACGCTCGCCCAAGGGAAACCGTCAAATGCGTCGCATTCTCAATCAAGCTGCCAATGCTGCCGTCAAACACAAAGGAAGTATCTTCGAGATCGTCTATCGTCGTTTCGTGCCGCGTCTCGGACACAACCAAACCATCGGAGCCATTGCGCATCGCCTCTGTAAGTTAATCTGGATCATTTTGCACAAAGGCGCTCGCTATGAGGAACGCGGCCCCTCAGTATGCGAAAAGGCCAAGCGAACCCGCACCTCGCGAATGATCCGGACACTCCGAGCCCTTGGCTACCGAGTCGAACCAGCAGTGATTCCGGCGTGAGGAGGGGATTTTCGACGCTGGTTGGAGGAACGAGGGCCGCGTGGCTGCTTGATGAACATGGTGGACGACGCCAGCGGAGATACGCTGGCACGGATGGGGAGTGAGGAGACGATCTGGGCGGCAGCGGGAGTGTTGCGAGCCTGGGTCAAGAAATACGGCATACCGGTGGCGCTGTATACGGATTGGAAGAACGTGTATGTACGAGAGGCGAGCACGAAAGAGCAATTACAGGGGGCGGTGCCGGTGACGCAATTTGGTCAGATGTGCCAGCGCCTGGGGATTCGCATCATCGCGGCCAATTCGCCGCAGGCGAAAGGTCGAGTGGAGAGAAACCACGGCACCCACCAGGATCGCCTGGTGAAGAAAATGCGGCTGCAGAACATCAAGACTCATGCGGAGGCCAACACGTTTCTGGAGAAGGAACGTTAATCGGGGTGTACTTCTTGCCGTCATAGTTTAGCCGGCCACCTGGCCCTGGGACTCAATCCTACGTGCCGGCTTTTTCTATAAGGCGTTCGGTCCCATTTAAATTCTGTCCAAGGGCAGCGAGATCGTCGCCAGCAAGAACTCCGGCGAACGTTGCGGACGCGGCAACCACCCAACCATACCAAGCCTTTCCGGCCACCGATGCATGACGCGATTCTTCAGTTTGTTCCAATTCATTCTTGTCCAAATGGCTCTCGCTTTGAGGTAGCGATTGGAACATGACAAGACATCACAGCTGCATATGATTGGTATCGAAGGACGTAATATGCCACGGCGGTCGGGAGTTTTTCTCGGCCGGAAGACAGCATCTCGATACCGCCGGAGGCTTCCTCTCACTCAACTGATGCGCGTAATTCGCGTTCTCTTCACGACCGGCGATTTCTTCTGCCGCTCTCCAAGCTCCGTCAATCCTTCCGAGAGTCCAGCGGAATTCCGCGCCGGCCATGAGCCCATAACGGTCGCCGCCGATACTCCTCAAAAGGCAAGATTTTCTGAAAGCAGCTTGCAGAAACCAATGAAATCAATAGATTAATCTAGAATACAAAAAACTTAACCAGAACGCTTAGGTTTTGTGCTATCATGCCTACTGTTGATGACATAGATGGTCTGCGGGTGGTGATTTACCCGAATGACCATAGACCGGCCCATGTGCATGTCATCGTCAGTGGCTGTGAAGTTGTCTTTAAGCTTAACTGTCCGGAAGGCCCGCCGGAGTTGCGCGAGAACTACGGTTTTGCAGCAGGCAAGCTTTCAAGGATTAAGGCAGCGCTCGCATCGAGATTAACAAGTTTGTGCGCGGAATGGAGCAGGATTCATGGTAAGCCATAAGGAACTCGAGGCAGCCAATGAACGAGCTGCCGCTCGCCTGTCAAAGACACCCACCGCAACGGCGGCGCGTTACGACCGCCGCATAGGCCGTTTGGTCATCGACCTCAGTACCGGCGTCTCAATTGCGTTCAGGCCGCACGATGCTCAGGGCTTTGAACGGGCCAGACCGGAACAATTGACCAAGATAGAAATTTCACCATCCGGACTTGGGCTGCATTTCCCCGCCATCGACGCGGACATTTATCTGCCGGGCCTTCTGGAAGGCTTCCTCGGTTCCCGCCGCTGGATGGCGGCGCAACTTGGCAAGGCAGGCGGCAGCGCAACATCCCCCGCTAAAACTAGGGCGGTACGGGCAAACGGCAAGCTCGGCGGGCGGCCCAAGAAAGCCCACGCCGCCGGCGTGGCATAAGCGTCCGCAACCCATCACACGAAATGAAGGCCGACGACTATCGCTATCGCCAAAGTCGGCCCGCGCATGAGCGCATTTCGTGCTTTTGCCTTGAGAGATGGTGCGGAGTCCTGCACTCGCTCTAATGCGCGTCGGACGGAGCAGGACATCGCTCTCGAATACTCCGAAGCCATCGCGCCCGCGCGCGGCGTCTCGGCGGGCGGCAAAATCACGTTGCTGCCTGGCCAGTCTAGGCTCAGCCGATCGTCTGGGAAAAAGGATTAACACCTAATGGCGATAACCGCGAAAACGAGGGATGCAAAAAGGGCGTCCTAAAATCGGCGCGAAAAGCTGCAGCGGTTGCCGTCTCCATCAGAGGCGCCAATCAGCGTGCCGCCGCGGAAAAAGTTTGGCGGGCCATCGAATCGCTCTTGCCCACCAGGGCCGCGAAGCCGAAAAAGAAGCGTATGCGCGCGGCTTCAAAGACGGGACTGAAACCCAGCTCAAACGACAACGGCAGAAACCGGATATCAAGTAACGCGTCTAGCGGCTGGAGAACCGCCCGGCTTGTCTTGCTAGACTAGGACCTGATTCTCTCCAGTTTGCGCGAATCGATCGTTGCGCTTCGGCCAAGATTTTTTTCCCCGCTCCAAGGCACTTTTCGCCGATAATACGGGGCGGACGGTATGGACGGTCGATCCAACTCGCAAAAAACGCCCGAAGAGATAAGAGCCGAGCGAATAGCAGCCGTTAGCGATCCGAAGCTGCGGCAGGAACTCGATGTGATCGCGAAGGCTCGCGACGCCAAGCTCGTGCAGGAGCGCGAGAGGCAGGAGCAAACTTTCGACAAGCGGGCAGCCGAGTTGCGAGACCAGAAGATTCGCTCCGCCAACGCTCCGCAGCTCACCCCCCGAGGAATGCGCTCGCCATATCTGGGCGAGAGGGGCCATGCGCGCGCGACCATCGACGCCAAGGCCCAAATCCAAACCCTCGACCACAGCCACCTTAGAAATATCGCCAAGGAGTATAACGACCAGATCTACAAGCGGCTCGATGCGCCCCGCGAGAATCAAGCCGCACCCAGGCACCTCCAATCGACAGAGGCTCAGCGCGGCCCCGCAATACCCATGAACCCCGTGCGCGCACGAAACCGTTACGCAGCGCTGATCGAACGGCAGAACTTCGCCGAGCGCGCAAAACAGGCCGAACCCGATCGCCAAAAAGAAATGGACACTTCCCTCCAACAGCAAGCGGCAGCGCGGCTTGCAACAGATGATAGCTTCCGTCCAGAACAAAGCTAGCGCGGCAGGTTTGTGAACCTCGAAGGAATTAATCTCCCAGTAACACCGATGCAATACATTTTGCTGGGATAAAAATCCCCTTGGAGGAACGCATGTCGAAGCAGGCAGCAAACCATCATCGCAAAGCGGCGGAACACCATGACAAAGCATCTCAACACCACACTGAAGCGGCTAAACATCACGACATCGGCAATCCGGAGAAGGCCGCGCACCACGCCCACATCGCGCAAGGCCATCTCCATCACGCCACGCATCACGCTGCGGAAGCGGCGAAATCGCATGCCGAACACCATGGCAAACATGGCGTAGGAACCTCCGCATAGACTCATCCAGGGCCGAAACCCCGCGCGCGATCAACTACGACAAGATCCGGTTCGGGGTTTTCAGTTTTCGTGCCCTGCTGCCGTCAAACAAGCCGCGCCAACGATGTCCGCGGACATCACCTCAAACGGCGCGCGGGAAAATGCCAGCGGGCGTTCCAATCGTTTTTACAGCAACATTATTTCGTTTTCGTTTGTTGCCGAGCAACCTTCACTCAGGAAATTCTGCGCGCTCCGCGCGCGCTGCCGACAAGGCGCACCGAAGATGGCTCGATTTTTTGCCGCAGCCACGCGGCGAAGGCGGCGGGATCGAAGCGCACCGAGCCGCCGATCTTGAATGAAGGAATACGATTTTCGGCGGCGAGCTTGTAGACTTGGCGTTCGGAGATATTCAGCAGTGCGGCAACGTCGGTGAGGGCATTTCTCCTCCCGTCGATAGAGTCGACGAGGTTCACAGCTACTCCACAAACACCGCGCCAGAGCAGGCCGGCGTGCGCAAAATAATATGCCCTTGATTCGGTGCATGTCTATCGGAAAAACGTGCCATCGGAAAAACGTGCCACTCCGTCAGCGGCCAAAAGCGTTGTGATAAGATGATTTCCGTAACAAGCCATGCGAGGCGAAGATTTATAGGCGTTTTATAGGCCGTTCAGCCGGAAACAGCCGCTGAACGGGGCTTGCGAGGCAGACAGTGCGATATATGCGAAACCTGCAAACGCCGCTTCCAGCAAGGCTTTCGAAGAAGTCCTGAGTTTTCAGCGTGGGGACGTAGTTCAGTTGGTTAGAACGCTGCCCTGTCACGGCAGAGGCCGCGGGTTCGAGTCCCGTCGTCCCCGCCATTCTTTTCAAGCACTTGCAACCCTAGCGTCCGGCAAATCAGGGGATGTTAGGGGACGATAAGCGCCGAACGAGAATGGTCCCATTCGAGAACACTCCCAAACAGCACTCATTGGATTAGGTTTGTCTTCGGCAAAATACCCGTCGGCAAAATAGCGTCGACCAATTTGTCCTGTGCCAAACGTTTGGTCTTCGATGTCGCCTGCAGGTACTTGTTCGTGACGTGAAGGTTGCTGTGCCGCAAGTAGTC
>Ga0182015_10000746_pt1 | contig 45312 bp, 43 predicted proteins | sample 712P3MmetaG_FD_120478 | JGI IMG/M metagenome (GOLD analysis project Ga0182015, IMG submission 120478) | Permafrost microbial communities from Stordalen Mire, Sweden - 712P3M metaG | ecosystem: Environmental > Terrestrial > Soil > Wetlands > Permafrost | place: Sweden: Stordalen | collected...
ATGCATGTGGACCGCTACACGCTGAATGCCGCGGGGAACCGCTTCGCGCCGCGATTCTGCTATGGGCACCGCCAGGTGACGGGGATCGAGAGCTTCACGCCGCCGGCTCCGCATAATGGGTTTACGGAGACGACGGTGACGTATCACTACGCGATGATGGATGTGCCGATGTGGGCGAATACGGACGAAGTGAAAGTGGCGTTTCCGCAGGTGGGGAAGTCGTTGGGGGCTACGCCGACGGATCAGGCGACGCTGGCGACGGTGGGAGCTGGGTGGCAGGTTCCGCAGTAGGGTTTAAGGTTCGCCTGGATTCGGGCTAAGCCTCCGACACTATACTTGCTCAGATATCGCTATGGGCAAGAAACTCCCCATCATTCTGCGCCGCGCGATGTACAACCTGCGCGGCGGCTTCCTGATCCGGCCGCTGATCATCGCATTGGCGCTGGGCGGCGCGGGCGCGCTGTTGTCGTGGCTGGAGGAGGAGTATCCGGCGGTCAGCGCCTGGGTACCTCGCGCGGTCTTTCCTTCCCATGCCGATCCGCAGGTGGCGCAGGTGATCCTGGCCGGGGTCGCGGCGTCGATGATGACGGTGGTTTCGATCGTGTTTGCGATCCTGCTGATGACGCTGACGCTGGCGTCGATGCAGTTTTCGCCGCGCATCATCATCAGCTTTTCGAAGGATCGGGTGACGCAGTGGACGCTGGGGATTTTCCTCGGGACATTTTCCTATTGCATGGCGGCATTGCCGGCGGCGCGTTCGCTGCCTCATCCTTTTGCGCCCGTGGCTACAGTGCTGGGAGCGATGGTGCTGGCGCTGACGTGCGTGGGATGGCTGCTGTTTTTCATTCACCACATTTCGCAAGCGATCAGCGTGAACCATATTGTGGACCGGATTGCGCGGGAGACCGAGGGGATCATCGACGAGATGATGCCGCGGCCCTGGGAGCCGGACCGGCTGAAACAGATGGTGCCCGGGGAATTTCCCGAGGAGATTGCGCTGGTGAGCCCGGAATCCGGATATATCCGGTTCGTCGACACGCGGCGGTTGCTGGCGCTGGCGAAGCAGTATCGGGTGCGGATTCGGATCCTGCGGCGCGTGGGCCAGTTCATCCCGGCGGGGGTTCCGCTGATGATGGTGTCGAAAGGCGACCGGCTCGACGCTGCGGATGCGGAGAGGATTCTGGCGGCGTTCGACTTTGGGCCGACGAGAACGCTGCAGCAGGATGTGGAGTTCGGGGTGCTGCAGATTGTGGATATTGCGCTGAAGGCGATTTCGCCGGCGGTGAACGACCCGAGCACCGGCATCAACTGCGTGGATCAGCTGAGCCGGGTGATGATTCGGTTCGTATCGCGGCAGCCGCCTGAGGAGTTGCTTTATGATCCGCCGGGGGTGATTCGGGTGAGCCTGTCCTGGCTGCAGTTCGGGCGGCTGCTGGATGCGGCTTTCGAGCAGATTCGGATGTATGCGAAGGGCGACGTGGCGGTGAGTCTTCGGCTGCTGCGCGCGCTGGGCGATATTGCGGCGACGACGACCGATCCGGAGTTCCGGCAGATTCTGGTGGAGCGGGGATGGCGCACGGTTGCGGGTTGCGCCGAGAGGCTGGGGCTGGACGAGATGAAGGAGCTGCGCTCGCGCCAGGAGACGCTGGCGGAGTTGGCGGGAGACGTAGAGGGTATGCGGGCGGCGCGGGTGGAGGCAGGTGTTAAACTTGGCGAGTAGACCTCTGCTGTTGTCGGGACGTGGCTCAGCCTGGTAGAGCACTCGCTTGGGGTGCGAGGGGTCGGCAGTTCAAATCTGCCCGTCCCGACCATTTATGCCCCACTGAGAATCAGCTTGCATTACAGGTTCGGGTTCGAACTGCCGACCACGAGCAGTATGCGAGCGCGAACCTTGAGGATCAACTCAGACTCGACTTGCCGATAACATCATTGACCTTATCGACTTAGCTGTTTTTAGTGGACAAGGCTACCGCATTCAGATAGAGTTGGAGATGAGGCGGTTACTGCTGTAACGAAACCTTCTCCTCTTTCAGGTCTCCTGAACTAAGTCAGCCCATCTGAAGTTCTCCCTCCTTAGCTAACAATGGCCTCTTAAGGAGGACCTATGTTCGCACGCAATGTATCTGTTCATCTGAAGTCCAATATGCTTTCCGAGTACGGCAATGTATTTGAGAGCCAGGTTCTGCCCTTACTGCGCAAACAGAAGGGTTTCAGGGACGAAATCACGATTGCCAGCTCCAACGGGCTGGAAGTGACGGCCATCAGTCTGTGGGACAACAAGTCGGATGCGGAAGCCTATAACACCAGCGCGTATCCGGAAGTGGTGAAGAGCTTCTCCAAGGTGATCGACGGAACACCACGGGTTCAGACGTGTGAGGTTGTTAACTCGACCTTCCACAAGATCTCCGTTCCCGTACACGCGTAAGAACCGTGAGCAAGTGTCAGGGGAGGCGATCACGTTCGCCTTCCCGGGCCGCTCCCGCGGCCGCCTGATGGTCGCAATTCCTGTCTCGCCTCGCGATCGCAATCCTTCTATAGCGCACATCCATTACCATCCTTAAAGGGCATCTTCTGCCCGGAGGATTGTTTTGAAGGGTCTGCGCACTCTGCCATTTCTGGTCATGCTGATGTCTCTTGCCGCCGCGCCTATGCTCCGCGCCGCCGACACCGAAACCTCGATCACCCGTGCGACTTTCCCGAATGGGATGCGGGTGGTAATTATCCGCAACACGCTTGCGCCGGTGGTGACGGTCGAGGCCAACTTCATGGTGGGCGGGGATGAGACGCCCGATGGTTATCCCGGCATGGCGCACGCGCAGGAGCACATGGCGTTTCGCGGATGCAAGGGGATGACGGCCGACCAGACGTCGGCCATTTTTGCGCTTCTGGGCGGCGATAACAACGCGGACACGCAGCAGAACATCACGCAGTATTTTGAGACGGTGCCGTCGGCTGACGTCGATGTGGCGCTGGAGGCGGAGGCGGCGTGTGTGCGCGGCATCGACGACTCGCAGTCGGAGTGGGACCAGGAGCGGGGGGCGATCGAGCAGGAGGTCGCGCGCGATCTCTCCAATCCAACGTATAAATTTGTCGATCGTCTCAACCAGGACTTGTTCGCGGGCACGCCCTACGCGCACGATGCGCTGGGAACGCGCCCCTCCTTCGACAAGACTACGGGGGCGATGCTGAAGGAGTTCGCTGACAAGTGGTACACGCCGTCGAATATGATCCTGATCGTCGTGGGCGATGTTGAACCCGCTGCGACCCTTGAGGAGATTCGGCATCTTTACGGCGATATTCCCAGCCATCCGCTGCCGCCGCACCCGGCTATTAATTTGCAGCCGGTGAAACCGGAGACGTTCACACTCGACAGCAACCTGCCTTATGTTCTAGGGTTCATCGCGTGGCGCATGCCGGGGACCGACTCGCCGGACTACGCTGCGTTGCAGATCCTGGCCGATGTGCTGGCGAGCCAGCGCGGCGATATTTATGGGATGGTGCCCGCGGGGAAGGCGCTGGCGGCGGAATTTGGACTGGCGGAGGCTTATCCGAAGGCGAGCGTCGGCTACGGAGTGGTGGCATTGCCTGCCGGCCAGGATGCGACGCCTCCTCTCGAAGAATTGCGGCAAATCGTGAACAAGTATGCTGCGAACGGCGTGCCGGACGATCTGGTGGACGCGGCCAAGCGGGCGGAGATCGCGCAGGCGGAGTTCCAGCGGAATTCGATTCCGGAGTTGACGGAGGTGTGGTCGAACGCGCTGGCCGCCGAGGGGCGCAACTCGCCGGATGAGGATGTGGATGCCATCCGCAAAGTGACGCTGGCCGATGTGAACCGCGTGGCGAAGCAGTATCTGCTGAACGCCAGCACGATCACGGCGACGCTGAAGCCTGCGCCGAACGGGGAGGCGGTCGCGGAGAAGGGTTTCGGAGGCAGCGAGAAGGTCACGTCTGCGCCTACGAAGCCTGTTGAGTTGCCGGCGTGGGCGGCGAAAGAACTGGCGGAGCTGCAGGTGCCGTCGAACTTTGTTTCTGTTTCGGACACGAAGCTCCCGAACGGAATTCGCCTGATTGTTCGCACCGATACGACAAGCCCCACGGTCACGGTGATGGGCACGGTGAAACACTATGGCGATCTGCAGACGCCGCCGAGCCAGGAGGGGGTGAGCGATGTGCTGGATGAGCTTTACTCCTATGGGACGACGACGCTGGACCGGATCGCGTACCAGAAGGCGCTCGACGACATTGCCGCGAATGAGAGCGCAGGGTACAGCTTTTCAGTAAAGGTGCTGAAGGAGTATTTCTCGCGCGGGGTGCAGCTGCTGGCCGACAACGAACTGCATCCGGCGCTGCCGGAGCAGGCTTTCAAGGTCACGCAGCAGCAGACGGCGCAATTCGTGGCTGGGAATCTGCAGAGCCCGGGCTACAGGACGTCGCGCGCGCTCGAGCTGGCGCTGGTGCCGGCGGGCGATCCAGTGCTGCGCGAGGTGACGCCGGCCACGGTCACGAAGCTCACGCTCGATGAGGTGAAGCAATACCACGATGCGACCGTTCGTCCGGACTTGACGACGATCGTGGTGATTGGCGACGTTCCGCCTGCCGACGCGCGGGCGGTGATCGAGAAGTGGTTTGGCGACTGGAAAGCGACGGGCGATAAGCCGAACACGACCTTGCCGGCGGTCCCGCTGAACAAATCTTCGGCGGCGACGGTTCCGGACGCCCAGGCGGTGCAGGATTCGGTGACACTGGCGGAGCAGGTTGACGTCAATCGCTTCGATCCGGATTATTACCCGCTGCAACTGGGCAATCATGTACTGGGCGGGGGCTTCTACGCTACGCGTTTGTATCACGACCTGCGACAGGTGGCGGGCTACGTTTATAACGTCGACGTCGCAATGGGAGCCTCGGAGACGAGGGCCAACTATACCGTAACCTACGGGTGCGATCCGCCGAATGTATCGAAGGCGAAGGGGCTGATCATTCGCGATCTGGAGCAGATGCGGACGCAGAATGTGTCCGACGCCGAGCTACACCAGGCGAAGGCGTTGCTGCTGCGCTCGATCCCGCTGGGGGAGTCGAGTGAAGAGGCGGTTGCCGGAGGGCTGCTGGGGCGCGCGGAGATCGGACTGCCGCTGGATGAGCCGATTGTGGCGGCGAAGAAGTACTCCGCGTTGACAGCCGACGATGTCAAGGCCGCTTTTGCGAAGCACATTCAGCCGGACAATCTGGTGCAGATCGTGCGGGGTCCTGCTCCGCAGTAATCAGCTCAGACCGCCCCTTTCGAACCGAAGTGATGGCGGCGCAGCTGGAACAAGACGAGCGCCAGCAGCAGGCTACCGTAGGCGCGGTGATGACAGTAACGGCAGCGCATTGGGTACTGGAGGACGGCGAGGTGTTCCAGGTCGCGAAAGCGCAGGCTGGAGAGGCGGAATTCGGTAGCCTTACAGCGTGTGCAAACCATGTGGAAATACCATACGAGCATGACGGCGCGAAGTCCAGAGTCCCCCGGAAGAGCTACTGTTGCGGCATCAATTCCGTTGTAGTTTAGGCATAGATTTGTTTCTCGAGGAGTAGGGATGGTTTGGGAGGTATCTTTCACCTGCGACATCTGCGGCAAGAAGAAGGGGGACTCTAATCACTGGTGGATGTTCGTGCTGGGGGACGTTCCGTGCTTCGACGAGGGACAGCCGAGCCAGCGGTTCACCCTTCTGCCGTGGAACTTCGCGGAAAGCCGCAATCCCGAGATGCGCCATCTTTGCGGTCAGGGCTGCGCGATGCAGGCCCTGGAGCGCTTCATGACCAATCAGGCAATCGAGCGGGAAGCCGTTGAAATGGAATGAGGCGCAGGGCGGACGCGGGCGGCGGATGAGGACACCGATCGCCGAGGGTCTGGCTGTTATTGGGGGGCTTTCACCGCGGTCCGGCGCAATGCCTCTTGAATCGCTCTAGTTATATATAGGTTAACAGACTAGTTATCACGCTTGTTATCCAGGAAAAACTTTTTCTTCCGCGAGCCCCGTGCTTATCGTAAGATAGGTCCCGCGATGATCCGACATGCGATCCGGTTTCTGGGGAGCGTAGTTTCCGGCTCTCCGAATGAAGAAGGGGAGCCGTGTCCCTCCGTGGTCTTGTTATTGGAGTCGCCGATGGAACTTACCCGGGAGAGAGCGCTGGAACTGGCGGCGCAGGCGTGGGGCGGAACGGAGAGCCCGCCTTCGGTGGCTGGCCGGCCGCGGAGAGGAAAATGGCTGGTACGCGTGTCCGATGTGCTGTTCGGCCTCCGCACTGGCCGATCGCGGTATCGTAGCCCGGGGCACGAGCCCAACCAGGCGCGTCAACGGGCCTGGGACCGGCACAATGCGTGGCTTGCCGTCGATTATCCGGAGGGGCCCAGGATGCCGGAATCGGAGTGGCCGTCCTGCTACAAGCTGCTTTTTCTGATGGCCAATCAGTTGTGGGACGAAAACTGCCTTGGGCTATATCTACCCGCGCAGAGAATCACGATTCCGAATATGGGCGACCTGATCGCCAGCATTCGCTGGGCGGGCAACAACGGTACGCCACTGCCTTTTCTCCATGAGCCGCAGGAGCGCGAAGCTTAACGGCCTGTGAGCAGCAGGTGGGCAGCGGCTACCGCAGCAATTCTTCGAGCGTCAGACTCAGCTCCGTCTTCTCATCGCGATATTTGACGATCACGGGTGTGTAAACGCTGAGATTCCAGTCCTTCGCTTTGCCTTTGGTCACAGCACGCGCTCCGGGGACCACGACCGCGCCTTCGGGAATGATGAGGGGCATGTCTCCCTCAGCGCGCAGCACCTCGCCACGGACGACATCGTAGACCGGAGTGCCGCGGGCCAGCACGGTTCCCGCCGCCAGAACCGCGCGGCTGCGCACGATAGCGCCTTCGTAGACACCGCAGTTGCCGCCTACGAGGACGTCGTCTTCGAGGATGACCGGGCTGGCGTTGACCGGCTCCAGCACACCGCCGATTTGGGCGGCCGCGCTCAGGTGGACGCGCTTGCCGATCTGTGCGCAACTGCCGACCAGGGCGTGGGAGTCGATCAAGGCGCCCTCATCGACGTAGGCGCCTACGTTGACATACATGGGAGGCATGGCCACTACGCCGCGTGCCAGATAAGCCCCGGCCCGCACCGAAGAGCCGCCGGGCACGATGCGAATTCCCTGGTCCGGTGAGAACTGGCGGGCCGGAAAAGTATCTTTGTCGATGAAGGAAAGGCCGGCAGCGAAGGATTTCAGCTGTCCCAGGCGAAAGCCGAGCAGGATGCCCTGCTTCACCCAGGCGTTGACGCGCCAGCCGGTGGCTGTGGTGGGGTCTGGCTCGGCCGCGCGCACCAAACCGGCCTCGAGCGCCAGCCGGAGCTCAAGGAAAGCCTCCATGGCCGCACGATCACCGACGGGATCGGTACCGGACGAAGTGAATTTTTCCAGCTTTTCTTTGAGGGCTTCAATCTGACCAGGCATACTCTCTCCGTTCAGAATAGACCCGGTTCGTTAGGCGAGGTCAGGCGGCGGGACGCGGAGGGTTAAGCGCGCTTTTCTCTCCGCCCCCAGAACAGGTCGTCGAGATCCCGCGAGGAGATGAATGTGTCGGTCGCGCCGTCGGCTTTGTGTTCCGGGACTTCCCTGCGGGTTCTGCTGCCCGAGGAGTCGACTTCGTAAAGGTAGGAGGTTCTGCCATCCTCCGAGGTCACGCGGACACCCGTGCTGTCGAGCCAGGCTTCATTCGCCATGAAACACCTCCTACTGATTGCGGTGGTTCAATTACATGCGTTTGGTCTTGTGTAAATCAAGTGGATAACAGGGTATTCAACTGCTAAACCCGTGCGGGCCGGATGTCGACAGGCCGGGCGGCGGTGCGCGAGAAGAGAATCTCCCGGTTATCCTGTTGGCAGGTAATGTTTTGGCTCGTTCCGTGTCATCTCGCAGCGTTCCTGGGGAGCTTGCCCTGATTGAGGCGATCCGGCGTCGTGCGCGGTCCGCTTCTCGTGCACTGCGCCTGGGCATTGGTGACGATTGCGCCGTGTTGCGGCCGAAGACAAGCCACGAAATCTGCGTGACGACGGATCTTTCGCTGGAGGGGACACACTTCCGCCGCGACTGGCATCCGCCCGAATCGATCGGTCATCGTTGCCTGGCGCGCGGGCTCAGCGATCTGGCCGCGATGGGGGCTGAGCCGGTGGCGGTGTTTCTGTCGCTGGCTGTTCCTCGACGCCTTGCCGCCGATTGGGTGGATCGTTTCCTGACGGGATTTCTGGCGTTGGCCAAGAAGCTTCGTGTTCCGCTCGCCGGGGGCGACACGGCGGAGTCGCCCGCGATCTCCCAGGGACGCGGCGGCTTGATTGCGGCCGACATTGTGGCGGTGGGGCAGGTTCCGCGGGGCGGAGCCGTGCTGCGATCGGGGGCGAGGTCCGGCGATATTGTTTATGTCACCGGGACGTTGGGCGGCGCGGCGGCCGAGTTGCTCGCCCTATCGAGGTATCCCAGGAAGTTTGGCAAGCTGACTGATGCATTGGCGGGTCATCCACACCTCTTTCCAGAGCCGCGCGTTGCTGTGGGCCGCAGGTTGCGCGAGCTGGCAAACGCGATGATCGACGTCAGCGACGGCCTTTCTACCGACCTGACCCATCTCTGCCAGTCTTCGGGATTGGCGGCCGTAGTCGAGGAGGCCGCGCTGCCCATCCACCCGCTGGCTGCGGAGTCCCGGAGTGTTTTGGAACTGGCCCTCCACGGGGGTGAGGACTACGAGTTGTTGTTCACTGCGTCGCCCCAAGCTCGAATCCCGCGCAAAATGGCCGAGGTGCCGATCCATCGCATCGGGGTGATGCGCAAGGCGAGCCGCGGGCAGCGGCTTGTCGTCCTGAAAAGTAACGATGGCCGGCACATTTCTCTCGAACCCGTGGGCTGGGAGCATTTCCGATGACGATGAAATCGTGTTTTCATCGGAAAAAGCCGGCAGACCTGCTGGCTTGCCCCGTTTTTGCGCATCGTAAGGAGCACTGGCCGAAATTCCGCTCAAGCCAGTGACGGGAGGGGGCGCACGAAGTAATCTCTGCGCCGGGACCCCGTTCGTTCGAAAAATCGGTGCTTATCTTCAGGAGGCCCTTTGAAGGGCATTTGTACCCCGCGCGGAATTCTCATCGTCGACGACGATGGGGCGATCACCGAGACGCTGGCGGTTATTTTTTCGAAGAGCGGTTATGAGGTTCGGTGTGCGCATTCGGCGGAAGAGGCGATTGAGATTATCGCGGCGTGGGAACCGGACCTTGCGATCCTCGACGTGATGCTTCCGCGTATGAACGGCATCGATCTGGCCATGGTGCTGAAGGCCAACCGGCCAAAGTGCCGGCTGGTGCTGTTCTCCGGACATCACGGAACTCAGGCACTTGTGGAGGAGGCCGCGAAGAAGGGAAACATGTTTGAGATTCTGGCGAAGCCGGTGCATCCGCTGTTTCTGCTGGAATACGTGTCGAGCCTGTTCGCGGAGCCGATGGAAGTAATGGCGTAGCAAAGGGTCGTCTCTTTCTATTTTGTCTATTTTGTCTATTTTGCGCTAAACTACTAAGCTATGCGTTCGATTTCTGCCACCGAAGCCAAGCAAAATCTGGCAGCCTTGCTCGACACAGCGCAGCGCGAACCTGTCGTCATCCGTCGACATGATCGCGACGTGGCGGTTGTTGTGTCTGCAGAAGAATATGAGCGCCTCCGTGTGCTGAAGGCGGCGGAGTTTCAGCGGTTTTGCGACCAGGTTGCGGAAAAGGCCGCCGCCCGTGGCTTGACGCCCGAGATTCTGGAGCGACTGCTTTCCGATGACGACTCGGCAGCGGCTGGTCGTTGACACTAACGCGCTGATCAGCAGGCTGATCTTTCCCGGGTCGGTCCCGGGCCGTGCGGTTCGCAAAATAGTTGACGAGGAGCAATTGCTCGTTTCTGAAGCGACCATGCTGGAATTGGTCGATGTTCTCGCTCGCCCGAAATTCGATCGCTACATCTCAGTCGAAGAGCGGCAGGGGTTTCTGCTCCAGATCGGGAACGTCGCGGAATTGGTGTCCATTTGGCGTCCCATTCGCGCCTGTCGCGATCCGAGAGATGACAAGTTTCTGGAGCTCGCGGTCAACGGAACTGCAGACACGATTCTCACCGGCGATGCCGATCTGCTCGCGCTTCATCCGTTCTACAAAATAGACATCCTCACTCCAGCGGAATGGCTGGGCTCGAAATCCGGGACGTGATCCTGGGCGCGAAGACGCAACCCAACAAAAGAGGAAGAGGCGATTGATCGAAGAAAGTTGAAGGCCCCGGCTCTCCTCATCGGAAAGCCGGGGCCATGCGAGCCCAATCGAGCTCTTGCAGACAGACCTGTAAGCCGGATTCTGTCGAGGACGGCCATTCCTCTGGGCGCCGCATTGCTGCGAACGCTCGCGGCAGTCTCCGAAGAGAATGCCTTTAGCGACCTACCCGGAACTTCCGCCCAGTGAGGACTTTCGTCTTCACGGGGCGCCTCGCGGAGGCTGCCGCGCCGGGCCGGCGCGTGCCGGCATTACTGCCGGACTCGTTCCCTATTTGGTCTTGCTCCGTGTGGGGTTTACCCTGCCTCCGCCGTTACCGCCGGAGCGGTGCGCTCTTACCGCACCTTTTCACCCTTACCCTGAGCTCCTTGCGAAGCCCGGGCGGTATATTCTCTGTGGCACTTGCCGTCCCTGAGCCTTGAAGCTCAGGTCCCGGATGTTATCCGGCACACTGCCCTCCGGAGTCCGGACTTTCCTCCACCGCGTTGCTCTCGCTCCGCGGCAGCGGCCGTCCAGTCTGCCTGCTGTTCGATGATACCGCGAATTGGCATGGGGCCGCGGGGATTCTGGGTGCGCGAACCCAGGATCAGTGGATCGGATTCTGCGCGGGCTCGAGCGCGATCTGGCAGAGGTATTCCGAGTATCCGTCGCGCATGAAGGCGTGGCCACAAAAGCGGTGGGTCTCGCGATAGCCGTGCGCTTCGGCATAAGGAACGATTCCGAACAAATCGTTGAGAGGAACGCGGTTCAGTTCTGAGAGGTTGGGCGCAATCCAATCGTCGGTGATGCTGCCGTCGCCCGCACCCCAGTCGAACGCACCCACGACGATCAGATCCGGATGAGTGACGATGGTTGCCGGCGCCTGCTGATTCGTGCGCAGCTTGCGCGTCCAGACCCAATACGCCGTCGGCTGATTGAAATACACCTTGTGACGGATAAACGCCGCGGGGCCGACGGTGTCGTAGTAAAAGCCTGCGATGCGCTGGCCGGGAGGCTGGGATTCGAGGAACTTCGCCATCGCGACGTCGCCGGAGTAGGGCTGGTGCACATCGGCCCACACGCTGTGTGCGGTCCACCAGGCCTGATCGAGCGCTACGAGTACCAGCAGGACCAGTGTGATGCGGTGCAGCCAGAGTTTGCGGCTTGTGGTGACAGAGCCCGAGGACAAGGTTTCGGGCCGGGTCTCAGGCCAGGTCAGCCACAGCGAGGCGACGAGCGCCACCCACAACATTCCAGCGTGGCGCGGCGCCATGTATATCGAGGTGAAAACCAGCACCATCAGCGCCCAGGGCAGAAGGCCGATCCAGCCCAGCTGCGGGGCGTCCGGTACTGGCCGGAAGGCGAGCGCCTGCGCGACGATCAGAACGCAGACGGCGAGCGCCAGCCAGCGAAAATTCGAGATGGGAAATGTCAGCAGGGACAATACCCGCGCGAACTTATGCCAGAGGGCCTCCGCTCCCGCTCGGTGGAATTCAAGAGGGGGCGCCGATGTGAGCTCTCCCGGCCGGACGCCGCCCGTGTGATCCGCCGCCAGCTGCGACTTCGCATATTTATCTCCGAAGCTGGCCCAAATCTTCTCCGTCGATCGCTCCAGGTTTTTTCCCGCGGCAAGGTTCACGTCGCTCGGCGGCAGGGTGGTCGCCACAGCGAACAGCCAGAAGGAGCCAAGGATGAGGGCGGGAGTGGTTTTCCTTACCGGCGATCCCGCACGTGTTCTGCGGCGCAGGACCGGCCATACCGCGATGGCAAATCCGAACGAGGCCACGAAGCCGTGCACGGAGAGGTTGGTCATCAGGCCGAGAATCACGGCCAGCCAGATGAGCGTGGACGATCGCGCGGAGTCTTTGCCATCCGGCATCGGGCGGAGATTGTTGGCGGACATATTGCGAATGAGGGCCGCGGCGGAAAACGCGAGCAGCGCGAAGAGCACGTAGCCACGCGCGATCACGGCGTTCTGGTATGCCAGCCAGAATCCAAAGGGCAGCAGGACACGCAGGATCAGCGGAAAGGGCGACCATCGCAGCAGCACAAAGACGCCGGCGGCTGCGAATGCGCCGGCGACCCAGTGCATGCCGATGTAGCCGAAGTGCAGCCGCGCCAGCACCCATAGCAGCGCGTGCCATAAGCCTGGGCTGCCTTCGTAGCGGACGGCATGCAACATCAGGCGCCAGAAACCCTGATCGCGGGCCAGGAGCCAGGCCTGGGCTTCATCCGCCCAGGGCTCATGCCATGCGATGCCAAGCGCGACGACGATCGCATATCCGGCCAGCACCGCGCTCTCCACCCACGTCCAGCGGCGCGCTTCGGAGCGAAGGGGCATGTTCGCATTATCGCGTTTCCGGGAGAAGGAACGGAGCGGCAAGTTACTCGTTCAGGATTTGCGCAGATAGTCGCCGCTTTTGCCGCCGGTTTTGCGTTCGAGTACGAGATCGCGGATGGAGATGCTTTTGTCGATGGCCTTGCACATGTCGTAGACGGTGAGCGCTGCAACAGCCGCCGCCGTCATCGCCTCCATCTCCACGCCCGTGGCTGCGGTGGTAGCCGCCGTCGCCCGGATGGCGATTCCGCCGGGTACGACGTCTGCGCGCACGTCGACGAAGGTCAGCGGCAGCGGATGGCACATGGGGATGAGATCCGCCGTGCGTTTCGCGGCCTGGATGCCGGCGATCCGCGCCACCTCGAGGGGATTGCCCTTGGGATTCCGCGGCAGCGCCGCCAGCGCGTCGTCGCTCAGCGCGACGAAGGCTGAGGCCTCCGCTTCGCGACGCGAGGCTGGTTTCGCGCTCACATCCACCATGCGTGCGGCGCCCGCATCGTCGAAGTGCGACAGCTTGCTCATGCCCTACAGAGTACAGCGGGCGAGGTTCGGGAATCAGAGCGTGTCCACGCGCGAACCCTCCCTTGTGGTAGCTTTTTTGGTTGACATTGAGCCGCCGCGAACAGAGCGGCCAAACGAAGTGCGATTTCTTTGAGAGTGAACAACAAAATGAAAGCAGCGGCTCGCGGCCTTTCGTGTGCCTTCTTCGCGCTGGCTCTTGCGGTTTTGAGCCCAGCCCGCAGCGCCCAGCAGAGCGCGGCCTCCACAGCTTCCGCCCACCAGAATCCGAACTGGTGGAAGAACGGCGTCATCTACGAAATCTATCCGCGCAGCTTTCAGGATTCGAACGGGGACGGGATCGGCGACCTGAACGGCGTCACCTCGCGGCTCGACTACCTGCAGTCGCTGGGCATCGACGCTATCTGGCTGACGCCCATCTATCCGTCGCCGCAGGTCGACTTTGGCTACGACATCTCCGACTACGAAAATATCGATCCGCAATACGGTACGCTCGCCGATTTCGATCGCCTCGTGACCGAAGCGCGCAAGCGCAACATCGGCATCATCATGGATCTGGTGCTGAACCACACCTCCGACAAGCACCCGTGGTTCGTCGAGTCGCGCAGTTCGCGTACCAATTTCAGGCGTGACTGGTACATGTGGCACGACCCGAAGATGGTCGATGGCAAACCCGAGCCGCCTAACAACTGGCTCTCCGTCTTCGGCCACTCCGCATGGCAGTGGGACGCGAAGACCGGGCAGTACTACTACCACCGTTTTTACATCCAGCAGCCCGACCTCAACTGGAACAACCCCGAGGTTCGCAAAGCGATGTATGGCGTGGAGAGCTTCTGGATCCAACACGGCGTTGTAGGCTTTCGGCTCGACGCGATCACTTCGCTTTTCGAGGACCCCACCGACACCGACGAGAATTACGTTTTGGGACCCGACGGCAAGCCGCTCATCAATGCGTACGGCGATAAAGAGGTGGATACGCTCAAGACTGACAATCTGCCTGAGGTCCACGATGTGTTGCGCGAGTTGCGCCAGGTTGCCGATCAGACGCATGGGCGCAAAGTCGTGCTCATCGGGGAGACGTATCTTCGGTCTGTCGACGACCTGCGCAAAATGTACGGTCCGCACAACGACGAGCTCGATCTGCCGATGGATATGGAGGTCGGCTTCATCAATCGCTTCGACACGAACACGTTTCGCCAGCGCGTCAACGAGGCCGAGACGGAGATAGAGGACGAACAGCCGCTTTTCGTTTTCGACAACCACGACAACCCGCGCTGGGATCGCTACGATCACAATCCGCACCACGACGATGTGGGCCACGTGATTGCGGCGGTGCTGTTCGCATCACGCGACACAGCGATGATGTACTACGGCGACGAAATCGGGATGGTCACCACGCCGCCCACACGCAAGGAGGACGTGAAGGATCCCATCGGCATCACCGGCTGGCCGAAGGAGAAGGGGCGCGACGGCGAGCGCACTCCGATGCAGTGGAACGACGGTCCTGACGCTGGCTTTTCGCCACGAGGGGTAAAGACCTGGCTGCCGATTCCTCCGAGCTATGCAAACATCAACGTGGCCGCAGAAGAGCACGAGCCCGATTCGATGCTGCATTGGTACCAGCAGCTCATCGCGCTCAAGAAGAGCGACCCCGCGCTGCACGACGGCGCAGAGACCATGCTCAATACTGCCGACGAGCACGTATTATCGTGGCTGCGTAAATCCGACAACGGGGAGGCGGTCGTGGTCGCGTGCAACTTCACCGACCAGCCGCAGAGCGTCAGCTTCGATCTGAGCGCGCAGGGCGTGCACGGCACACACCTGAAGACGCTGCTGAAGACGCCGGGCGCAGCGGACCCTGCTTCGTTGCACTCGATTCAGCTCGGGCCCTTTGGCGTTTATGTTGGGCGGGTGCAGTAGGAATCAGGCGGAGTCAGATCTCTGGTTCGTAGACTCGGGGCTGCGCTTATCTGGCCACGGACAATGCCGGCAGCCCGACCCGCAGCAATACCCACGGCGCCGATGGAACGCTTCGGTGAACACCACGTATGGTCCCTCGCGATAGAAGTCCACGCCCTCAACGAGCGCCTTGTTCTCGGGTTCGGGGCGCGAGGACGGCTCAGGCAATTGCGCCGCCTTCGAGCGGTGACGCGGCGAACGCGAAGCTGCCCGTCACGGGCATCTCCACCACGGCCGCCTCGGCCTCGGCCGGCGGCAGCGGCAGCGTGACCGTGTTGCCCGCAATCGACGCAGTTCTTTCGCCTGGAATCACAACGCCGACCAGGTTCATGGGATCCGCCGCCGCCATTGTCAACGGAGGCATATCGGCCAATGTCCGGGTGCGATTGGCCCGCAGCGCATCGGCCGCCTCCGGAAGTGCGAACTGCTCGCCGCCAAATCCAGAAACAAACCGGCCGCCGCGTGCGACGCCGCGTGCTTCCAGACGCCGGAACATCCCGACCAGTTCGCGCCACGCGGGGACCGTCGTCTCGCGCGTGAGCACATCGCGGAACACCACTCCATAGCGCCGCAGCAGCATCTGACACGCCGACTCCACCTGCGCATCGCGCTTCGCCGCGGCCTGGGCAGCCGCTTCCGCATCGGGTTTCTTTTCGCCAAAATTAATTTGGCCGACGCCCGGATCGGCCAGTAGCGCCCACCGTCCTGAAGCATTTCTCCCCGCGCTCTTCGCTTTGCCCGCCATGGATGCCGGCGCAGCAAACGCCCGCTTCCTTTGCGGATCGATGAGCACCCGCAAGCTATCAAACCCATCCGCATTTACCAGCCCCGCTGCAACTAATTCCCACAATGCGCGATGCAGTTCTTCCGCTGGGGCACCCAGGAGCCGGATGAGATCCGCCGAAAACATCGCCCCGCGCTCGCCGAGGCATGATCGCACGCGGTTCGCGAGCTCGCTGAGGCACGAGGTCAGATTCGATTCAGGAATTTGTCGCTGTGACAGGCACAAATCCATCCACAGCGCCTCTTCGCGAGCGAAAAACGTAACCGGCGCCATGCTGGTCGGGACCACGCGCCTTGGTCCGCCGCTGGCCGCGTCAGCAAAAGCAGGATGCGGGGAAATCCGCCCCCATCCCACTGCGCCGGTCAGGCAAAGTGCGTCGAGCCACCGCGGATCGTACCCCTCCACACGCTGGGGGAGGATTGACCGCTCCCACTCCGCGGCGGGCGCCTCAAATCCCTCGAGGCCCCGCAGCGCTTCGAGCAATCCTTGTTCGCCGGTCAGTTGCCGCCGCTCGCCGAGATGTTGCCAGTCGAGCAGAAACCGCATGTAAGCTGCCGGAGTCACGGGCTCAATCTGTTTTCGGAGGGTGTTCAGCGTCCGCCGATGGATTCTCTGCAGAATTCGCCGCTCGCACCATTCCACGTCGACGTCGGGCAACGGCGCCGCCCCGGACTTGCCCTCGAAGACGCCACGCAGGATGATTCCCGTCGATTCCAGCCGCACCATTTGTTGCCAAATCTGGCCCGAATCGAGCCCGAGCCGCTCCGCAAAACCGGACGATGTCACCGGCCCGAGAATTTGTAACCATCCCTGTAACGTTTTCTTCAAAACGTCACTGTAATCAGGTACTTCTCCTGGAGTTTTCAACATTTCCACAGGGAATTCCACTTCGGGCCACAGGACGCGCAGCCAATCGGCACGCTCCGCTGCGACGAAATACGCCATTTCGCCGATTCCAGGAGCCGACCGGCGGGCTATCGTGACGCGATTTGACCGCTCGAGGCGCCCCAGAAAAATGTCCCAATCCAGGCAAGCTCCGTTCCAGGACAGCACCTGCACCGGCACCACCACCAGCGCGCAGAGCAAGTCGTGCAATTCATGCTCGTCGCGGATATCGGGCCAAATCTCCTGCCGAATTTCAGCGATAGCCGCGGGGGAGAGCCTCCCAGCCTCGCCCAGCACCGCATCCGGAACCACGCCGCGCATCCGCACCGCCCGCGTCCGCCGCTCCTCGAGTCCCGCATCGTCCAGGAATGCATATGGATTGGCATTGATCAGCTCGTGCGAAAACGCCGACGGCGTCGTGGTGTCCACCGCGACGCATTTGATGCGCCCGTCGTGCATCGCGGTTAGTACATTCTTCAGTCCCTCGAGATCCATCGCCTCCTGCAGCACATCGCGCATCACTTCCTTCACGAGCGGATGATCCGGAATCTGAATATCGCCCTCGATATTCTCGAAACACGCAGCGGCCTGCGGAAAAACGCTGGCAAGGAGATCGTCCGAGCGGATGCGCTGTATCTGCGGTGCTACTTTCTTTCCTTTTTGGAACCGTAACAGTTGCAAACTACGCGACGCGTCCCAGCGCCAGCGCGTTTTGAAGACGGGCGCAGCCAGCGACGCCTGCTCCAGCAGTTCTGTCACGGTTTCCGTCGTCAGAAAATGGAATACGTCGCTCAGCGGAAAGCTGTGCTGCTCGGCCAGGCAGATGTTCAGCCCGTTATCTGTTGCTGCTGCCTGCAGCTCAAAATTGAACCCGCGGCAGAAGCGTTTCCGCAGGGCGAGGCCCCACGCCTTGTTGATTCGCCCGCCAAACGGCGCGTGCAGGATGAGCTGCATCCCTCCGCCCTCGTCGAAGAAGCGTTCTGCAACAATGGTAGTTACAGAAGGAACCGTGCCCAGCACCGCGCGCCCCGCCGCGATATAAGCAATCAGCTGAACGGCTCCAGCATCGTCCACGCCGCATTCTGTCTTGAGAAACGCAGCCGCATCCGCAACTTCGGGATTCGCCTGGCTCACATACCCCGGCAGCACATTGCGCGTCCGCCGGTCGATCTCCTCGCGAAGGTCCGCGACAAACTGCGACAGCTCCTGCGTCCGTTGCGGCGCTTCGCCAAACCAGAAGGGGAGCGTGGGAGACGCGCCGTGCGCGTCCTCAACGAGCACGCGACCGACGGACTCGATACGCTGGATGCGCCAGCTGGCGTTGCCCAGCTGCACCACGTCGCCGGGTGACGAGTCAACTGCGAAGTGCTCATCGAGGGTCGCAATCTGTACGCCTTCCGGCTGCAGGATCACGGGAAACAGGGCCGTATCCGGAATCGCGCCACCATTGGTGATGGCAGTGGTTCGCGCGCCGCGCCGCGCCTGCACGCGGGCCTGCACGCGGTCGCGCAGAAGATACGCGCCATAGCGGCCGCGGCTCGACTCGATGCCTTCGGTCAGCAGCGTCAGTGCCTGGTCGAACTCCGCCCACTCTAAATCGCGGTACGGCTGCGCACGACGGAAGACCTCAAACAGCGTCCGCTCCTCCCACGGCTCTGCGGAACATGCAGCCACAATCTGCTGCATGAGCACGTCAAATGGTTTTGCGGGAATCTCCAGCCGATCCAGCACTCCGCTGCGCATTGCCCGGATCAGGGCTGCTTGTTCCATGAGGTCGTCGCGGGTTACTGCAAAGAAACGCCCTTTGGGAATAGCTCCGCGCCAGTGTCCTGCCCTGCCCACGCGCTGCATGGCGACGGAAATCGCCCGCGGCGATTGAATCTGGCACACCAGATCGACGGTTCCAATGTCGATGCCCAGCTCCAGCGAAGCGGTCGCCACCAGCACGCGAATTTCGCCGGCCTTGAGTCGACGCTCAGCATTCAGACGCAGCTTTCGCGATAAGCTTCCGTGATGGCACGCGACATTTTCCGCGCTCAGCCGTTCGCCGAGCTGGAAGGCCAGCCGCTCCGCCATCGACCGCGTGTTCACAAACACAAGCGTCGAGCGATGCTCGAGCGTCAGCTCGGCCAGCCGCGAGTACACGCTCTCCCAAATCGCCATCGTCGCGACGGAGCCCAATTCATCCGTCGGAACCTCGATGGCGAGGTCCAGTTTGCGCCTCTGGCCCGCCTGCACAATCTGAACTTCGTTTCCACGCGTGCCGCCGAGAAATTGTGCGACCAGCTCAATCGGATTTTGCGTCGCCGACAATCCAATACGTAACGGTGGCGGATACTTGAGCAGACTCGCCCCGACCATGAGCGCGTTCTCGCCCGTCACAAGAGCATCCAGCCGCTCCAGACTCAGCGCCAGGTGCGATCCGCGTTTGTCGTCCGCTATGGCGTGAATCTCATCCACGATGACCGTGTGCACGCGGCGAAGATGTTCGCGGCTCTGCCGAGCCGTGAGCAGGATGTACAGCGACTCCGGCGTCGTTACCAGGATGTGGGGCGGCGTCTTCAGCATGGCGCGCCGCTCGGCGGCGGACGTATCGCCAGTCCGCACGGCAGCGCGCACCGGCGGGCATAGATATCCGCGCTCGAGTGCCAGTTGCTGAATTTCACGCAGCGGGAGTTCCAGGTTCTTCTGGACGTCATTCGACAGCGCCTTGAGCGGGGAGACGTACACCACCTCGGTCTCGCAGCCGAGGCGGCCTTCAATCGCCTTGCGGATCAGCCCGTCAATGCAGATGAGGAACGCCGCCAGGGTCTTGCCGGAGCCCGTCGGCGCGGAAATAAGTACCGGCCGCTGTTGCAATATCACCGGCCAGCCCTGCTCCTGGGGCTCCGTCGGCGTCGAGAAGCGGCGGACGAACCACTCCTGGACGAGCGGGTGCGCCCACTTGAGGCTTTCGGGAATGCAAAGGTCCGGGAGATTCTCCGGGACTGGGGTCACCGGGGACAGCATCCGCCTATTTTAGCGCGGATTTTCGTTTCTTCTTCGCCCTCGTTGGGAGTCACGTCGCGCGCGGCGTACTCAAAGAGTCCCCTGCTTGATCAGGCGAGCCCAGGCGGGACACCATGAGCATGTATTCTGCACAATGCAGGGCACGGAGTTGCCGATGAGTCAGGTTGCCGACGAGTGCATCGCACTTATCGCGAAACAAAAGAGCATAGCGCCGGAACAGATTCGACTCGACAGCACCCTTGAAGAGCTGGCGCTCGACTCGCTCGACCGCGTCAGCCTCGCCTTCGATCTCGAAGAGAAGTACGACATCGAAATCCCCGAGAGCAAGCTTGAGCAGATCAAGACGGTGCGCGACATGGTGACGGGGATCGAAGAAGCGGTGCGCCAGAAGAGCGCTGACCTGTCTACAACCGGATGAAGCGCGTGGTCATCACCGGGGTGGGATGCATCACGCCCATCGGGCAGGATGCGGCGAGCTTCGGCGAGAGTCTCTTTGCCGGTCGCAGCGGGATTCGCGAGATGACGGACCGCCCGCCGGACCTGCACTTCACTCGGACGGCGACGGTTGAAGATTTTCGACAGGAGGAGTGGCTTACTGCCAGCCAGCGGCAGATCGCCGAGCGGTCCTCTGCCTTTGCGATTGCCGCAGCGCGCCAGGCGGTCACGCAGTCGGGCATCGTCGCCGCTCATCCCTCCGACTCCATCGCTATCATTCTCGGTTGCTCCGTCGGCGGCCGCAGTACAGAAGACCGTGAGGCGGAGAAGCTGCATAAGCACGGTGGCCGGATCCATCCGCTGACGGTGCCACGGGTCATGGCGAGCGCGGGCACGAGCCTCGTGAGCATGGAGCATGGCATTACCGGCCCGGCGTTCGCTGTCAGCACCGCATGCGCGTCGGGTACGCATGCCATCGGGCTCGCGTTTCACATGGTGCGGTCGGGAGCGGTGCGGGCTGCGCTGACTGGCGCGCACGAAGCGCCGCTCACCTACGTATTCCTCAAGGCGTGGGACAGCCTCCACGTTGTCTCGCCCACGGCGTGCCGCCCTTTCGCTGCCGACCGCGACGGGATGACCCTCGGCGAAGGCGCTGCTGTCTTTGCGCTTGAGAGTCTGGAATCGGCCGGGGCGCGTGGGGCGGAAATTCTCGCGGAGATCGTCGGGTTCGGCATGTCCTCCGACGCGTACCACATCACTCAGCCGAATCTCGCCGGACCTGCAGCCGCCATGCTGCGCGCGATTGAAGATGCCCGGGCCACGCCCGACGATGTAGGCTACATCAACGCGCACGGGACTGGAACTGAAGTCAACGACCGCGTCGAAGCGGAGGCGTTGCATCGCGTTTTCGGCGAACGGGCGCGCACGCTTCCAATCAGCTCGACGAAGGGGCTGCACGGTCACGCCATTGGGGCGTCGGGCGCGATGGAGTTGCTGGCGACGGTGCTGGCGTTGCGGGCGAACTTGCTGCCGGTAAACGCTGGGCTGGTCGGCGCCGTCGTTGACCCAGCGCTTGGTCTCGACCACGTGCTGATCGAGAACGAACCTGCCAGCCCATCGCTGGCGCTGTCGAATTCGTTTGCGTTTGGCGGATTAAACGCGGTTCTGGCGGTGAAGCGACATCACTGAGACCGCCGTTTTGCCCAACCGACTGGGAATCGACTTTATCCCCGCAACCATCGGATAATGGTTCTGAGGCGACCGCCCGTGACAATTCAAGTTGAACTCAGCCCGGAAAGCGAGGCCCGGCTCGTTGAGGAAGCCCAGGCGCGCGGCGTTCCCCCAGAGACCTATGCTGGCAATTTGCTGCAGGAGGTTCTGGCATCAGCCGCCCATCGTTCTGGCAATCTGACGATCGTAGGATTTCGCGCCATGCTCGATGTCCTCGCCAAAGACTCAGAACGACTGCCCACTCTGTCGACAGAGAGCTTCACGCGCGAGAGCTTTTACGAGGACCGCACCTGAATGCCAAACGGCGCATACCTGATCGACAGCAACATCCTGATCAGGTGGGTCAAGCCGGATGATCGGGATTACATTCTGGTGAACCGCGTCATCGAGAACCTGATTCGGCAGGGCAGCACATTGAGCTATTCCTCGCAGAACCTTGCCGAGTTTTGGAACACCTGTACCAGACCACCTGACCGAAATGGATACGGACTCAGTACCGAGGAAGCGGATTTGCGGGCTGGGGTTATCGAGGACGCCCTGGACATTCTCCCTGATAGCCTTGCTGTGCATCGGGAGTGGCGAAAGTTGATTGTTGCGCATAGAGTTTCGGGCGCACAGGTTCACGACGCCCGTCTGGTGGCTGCCATGCATGTGCATGGAGTAAAGCGAATCCTGACTTTCAACGAGCGCGATTTCGGCCGCTACACGACCGTGGAAGCATGGCATCCACAGTTGTTGTCTGAGAAGCTTTCTTAAGGGAGCTGAGGCAAGAGCCACGCGCCCTCGCGCTATACTGTCCCCCAATTCTTTCCCCAGGAGAGCCCTTGCGAAGCCTCGCGATTGCAGGATGGTTGTGCCTCTCACTGTCGACCGCCGCCAGAGCCCAGGACACCGTTCCCACGTTCGTGAATTCCGAAACCCCGGCGCTGGTAGACGCGTATAAAGACATCCACGCTCACCCCGAGCTCTCGCACTTTGAAGCGCGCACCTCCGGCATCCTGGCCGCAGCGATGCGCGATGCCGGCTACACCGTCACGGAACGGGTGGGGCGCTATCCCGACGGATCACAGGCGTACGGCGTGGTCGGCATTCTGAAGAACGGCGCTGGCCCGACGCTGATGGTGCGCGCCGACATGGACGCGCTGCCTATCGTCGAAGAGACCGGCGTTCCGTATGCGAGCCACGTGACCATGAAGGACCGGGCCGGCCAGACGGTGGGCGTGATGCACGCCTGCGGGCACGATGTGCACACGACGGTGATGATCGGCACGGCGCGCGCCATGGTCGCGATGAAATCGCAATGGCACGGTACGCTGATCCTCGTCGGCCAGCCGTCGGAGGAGACGATTGACGGCGCGAAGTCCATGCTCGCGGATCGTTTATACGAGCGCTTCGGACGTCCCGACCGGATCATAGGCCTGCACGACACGAATGGCCTTGCGGCGGGGACGGTGGGCGTGCGCAGCGGCCCTTCGGCGGCCAGTTCGACATCGATCGATGTGGTGATTCGCGGCATCGGCGGACACGGGGCCTATCCCAGCGCAGGCCGCGACCCCATCACCCTCGCCGCGCTCTACATCACGCAAATTCAAACCATCGTCAGCCGCGAAGAAGACCCGCAGGATCCTACCGTGGTCACGGTCGGCCACATTGAAGGCGGCACCAAGCGCAACATCATTCCTGACGAGGTCAAGCTGGAGCTGACGACGCGCTCCTTCAGCGACAAGAGCCGCGACACGGTGATCAAAGGACTCCAGCAGATGGCCGCGGGGATCACGGCGTCGGCGGGCCTGCCCCCGGAGAAAGCCGCGACCGTCACCGTGCTCGATGACGAATCGACGCCGGTGCTTTACAACGATCCCGCGCAAACCGAAATGGTGAAGGCGACGCTGATCAAGACGCTGGGGGCGGACAAGGTCTTCGATATTCCGCGGGCGATGGCGAGCGAAGACGTCGGCGTGTTCGCTCTGCCGACGCACGAGATTCCGCTGACCTACTTCATTCTGGGGGCGATGGATCCGCAGAAACTGGCCGCGGCGAAGGCTGCCGGCAAAGAGCTGCCCGGCCCGCATACCAGCCACTTTGAGCCGCTGCCGGAGCCGACCATCCGCACCGGCGTAACGGCGATGACGAGTGTGGCGATTTCCCTGCTCCAGTAATGAGCGTCTTGTGAAGGGGATGACGCGGCCACGCGGTATCGTTCGGGTGGATGGCGGCGGAGCAGTTGAGCGGCTTTATGCTCGCTGGTTTTTTGCTCGTGCGGCTGCGACGGGGCGGGCCGGGGCTACGGGGCGTGGGGGCGGCAGGGCTGCTTGTTCGAGGGTCTGCGGGAAATGGACGGGCGGGAAGGCCTCGAAGGCTGGTCTCGCGAAGAGATAGCCCTGGAAGAGGCGGATATTCTGCTCGGCGAGCCAGGAGTACTCGGCGACGGTTTCGACCCCTTCGGCAACCACGTCGATGCCGAGTTCAAAACAGCCGAGGCGGATGGCGCGAACGATGGCCTGGCGGGGGCCGGAGCGCTCGATGCCGCGGATCAAGCGCATGTCCAGCTTGATCTGATCGGGCTCAAGGTCGGCGAGGAGATTGAGGCCGGCATGGGCGGTGCCAAAGTCGTCGATGGCCAGCCTGACGCCGAGGGCTCGATATTCCTTAAGCAAGCCAGCGAAGTGAGCGGCGTGTTCGACGATCAGGGATTCCGGGACCTCGAGAACGAGGCGCTGGAGGGGCAGGCCTGCCTGCCGGGCGGCGTCGAGGGTGGTGAGGACCGACTTCGGATAGGATTCAAGGCTCTGGGGCAGGAAGTTGAGGTGGAGGGGGCGGTCGATTTCGAGGCGAGTGGCGAGAGCGACTGCCGCAGCGCGCGCCGTCTGATCGAACTGGTGCAGCCGGAGGGGGGAGATCTGGTTGAAGACCTGCCAGGCGGGTTCGTCCCAGGGACCGCGAATCAGAGCCTCCCAGGCGACGACTTCGCGCGCGACGGTATCAACAATGGGCTGAAATGCGAAGCTAAACGCGGGGTCGGCGACGACACGCAAGTCGGCGCTCATGGGGCGCCTGCGGAATGGGAGAGGGATGGCATGGCGAGGCTGGGCTGCGGCCGTTCAGCACGGGTGGGCCGGAATTCGCGGCAGTATTGAAGATCGTCTCGCCGGGGGTTGCGCGGGGACAACACCACGAATGGGTCAGAGTCAATGGGCCGATGGTGGGATCGGGTGACGGGAGGTGGGAGACGGAGAGGTTCGGCTGGAGAGAAAAAGATCTGAGACGAACGAACGGGCGTTAGTTAGAAGGTTATGCCTCAAAACGAGGTTGGTGAAGGCGGCGGAGAGCCCCCGATGTGGTCGCCCACCTCGCCACCCGCGAAAGCCAAGGCGTTTCGGTGAAGCATCTCGACAGCAACGGACGCTCTCACATTTTGGGGCTCGTCCAAACCTGATTTCTGCTATGCTAACCAACAATCGAGAGAGGCGGAATCCCCAGAACACCGGACCAATCCGCAAACCTCGAACAGTAGCGCCCCTTACAGGACATGCGTATTCTCTTCTTTCGCCGGGGAAAGGAGAGTTGTGCCGACCCTGCGTCGTCCCCGCTTGACATTCGAGAAATTTCAGCACTCCATCGCTCGCGCGAAGATCATTCTCGTGGAAATCGCGAGCTTTGATCGCGCTCGCCCTCATTCTCTACCACGGCCTCAAAATCGAGATGAAATGGTGAAGCACGGCTTCGCCTTTTATTCGCTATACTCCCCGAATGGGTCTCGATGTCGGCGGATACTCGGATCGGCCGGACTGGCCCAAAATGGGGCCGTCGCTCCTCATCGCCACGTGCCTTATCGTCGCGATCCGCACTGCGAAGTGGGGTGCGATCGCAGACAAGACGACGAGCGGCAGCGATCTTGACAAGGAGATCGACTTCGCGGCACACGTCGCAGGCCGCGTCCTCGCGCGCCTCATGCGAGCGAACGAGGTGATCTTTCCGCAGAAGAAGGAGCCGTGGTACCAGCCTGACGACGAGGATCATCCGAAATGAGGCGTACACTTATTTCGCGCCAGTTCTTCCTTGCGGTTGGGAAGCCGCATCGTCACATGGACGCCAAGCTCACTGGGGAAGACGCTGGCCGCTTCCGTTTATAGCCGTTGTCTTTTGAAAGCCGCCCAATCGCTATGGACAGCCCGGATAAGTTTTTTTTCTTTACAGCAACCGGCTGGACCGCCATCGGCTCGATCGTCGGCGCGGCATCTATTTTGATTCTTTCCGTTTTCAATTTCTTGAATTTACGTGCCGCTAATAACGCTGCGGATGCAGCTCGCGAACAGGCGAAGGCTGCAAAGGACTCACTCGCGGAGCTTCAGCAAAAATCCCTTGAGGATCATTTGCTTCGAAGAGAGACTGCCATCGCGGTTGCGCGCGAAATATCACGGAATGCGAGAAATTGGAAATCGAGTCTCAGCAAAATTGATCCCGGGAATGACATTGCGCTATTACCGAAAAATTGGAGCTTGCTGAATTCGTACGCGGCTCTTTTCCAGCCACAGATCACCGCCGACATCGCAAATTTCGAAGGCCACGTGGCTGACGTTGAGCATCAATTGGTCACTTATCTTTCTAGGCCCCACTCCTCTCGATCTGTTGTGGGTCCCGCTATGAATATAATGACTGGTTTACTCGAAAGTGTTGCAACCATGGCTGAGGACCTCGCCCGCTTAATAGTGGACGGAAATTAGTTATCCCCACCCCACCCTTGCGCGATCCTGCACGTTTGCTTCAATGAGGATGTTCCCGAAAGGGAGCAGCCGGCGACCCCAACCAGAGAACCTTTTAGCGGTTGGGGAGTCCGCACGGACGCTCCACCGGCTAAAGGGTTTTTAGTTTCACCTGAGAGTGAAGTCGCGCCGGGCAATCCGGGCGACACTCATGGGGCGCCTGCGGAATGGGAGAGGGATGGCATGGCGAGGCTGGGCTGCGGCCGTTCAGCACGGGTGGGCCGGAATTCGCGGCAGTATGAAGATCGTCTCGCCGGGGGTTGCGCGGGGACAACGCCACGAATGGGTCAGAGTCAATGGGCCGAAGGTGGGAGGGGTGAGGCGTTATTTGAATTTTGAACGGATGCGAGTGGCTGCGGGAAAGCTCTTTCCAGCCCGAGTCGGACCTTGTATGCTGAGAGGAGGGGGAGACCGTGGCTACTAAGCGTACGACAAAAAAGACGCCGACCAGAACGTCGCGCGTTTCTGTCCGTTTCCGCTCGCCCAACTCCGGCAGCTTCGCGGTTCGCTTTCGGAAGTCGTCGCCGACCTGGGAGACGAACCTTGAGAACAATCTGGTGGATGAGGGCTTGACCCGTTCCAAAGCCCGGGAATTGGTGAGACAGGCGGCTTCCTAGCCGATGGCGAAGCTGGCCGTGATCGCCGCACAGATTAAAGCTGTCTGCGACCTTCTGCACCAGTACGAGGGCCTGGAAAAGCGGCAACTGCGACGCATGCAGGTGACGGGCTTCTATAACGCATTTGCAAAGAGCATTCTGGCTGGCGATGCTCCCCAACTCGCGGGCTACGCATTCGACTTGGTTCACTTCCGGTCGATCAGCGGCTCCGACTTGCCGAGCATTCTTCCGATAAGCCACAAGATCCTGATCAGGCGGAAGCTGAAGGCGTTCGTCGGCCACCGTTTCAGCGATGCCGTGACTCCCAACCACCGCCATAATCTAGCCATCCTCTTTCAGGCATACGGGATTCAGCCTTGGTATTCGGATTCCGACAGTCCCAACGGGCCGGTCTTCGGGGTTATCCTCGACCGCATCCGCAAGAGCGATTTCTCCGTGTTCGATGACCGCGAGACCGAGGCCCGCCCGAACACGCTCATTGAAATCGGCACCGCCATAGGCCTCGGGAAGCCGTACTTCTATTTCAACTACTCCGATAAGCGCACGGTGCAGATCGGGAGCAGGCGGGAGAAGATCACCACCGCCAGCGATCTGGCGGGGATGCTGTACATGCCGTATCGCGAGTACGACGTTCTTCTGCGGGAGTTCGCTGTTCGGCTGCCACTCTTCATGTGCGACAGGCGGTTCGCAAGACGCAGTCGCATGTAGACGCCGCACACGGCAGGCCCGTCACGCATCTGCTGAGGCTCTACTCTGGCTGGACAAGCCAACGATGAATCGTACAACCACTTACATAATGGTGGAGGCGGCGGGAGTCGAACGATTTTTCCACAGTTTAGATTCAATAACTTGCCTATTTTCAATTGCTTACAAAACTGCTCAAAGGCCCAAAATGCCATTTTCTTGGTACAGTTTTGGTACAGTTTTCGGGCCTTTTTGACGCTGCTTTTCGCCTTTTCTTCCGAATGCGGGAGGCGGCGGGCGTTCGCTCGCCTTCAGCAAATGTGATTTTGGCACAGATTTCGGGAGACGGCGGAGGACCCGCCCGCGCCAGCTTTCTCCCACCTCCAGTCGAGCTATTTGATTGTCGCAATGTTGGTACAGTCTTGGTACGGCGATATCCGTAAGAACTTTGCCACATTTTTCTTACGTGATAGCTAGCTCTATTTGTAAGAATTTTGCTACAATTTTCTTACAAACGAGGAACCCATGCCGACTTCCGCGCCAAGCATCCAGTCCGCCATTCTGAGTCGCATTCGCGCTCCGAAGAAGCCGCGCGTCTGGACGGCGGACGACTTCGCTGACATTGGCTCCCGGAGCGCCGTCGATCTTGCCCTGCACCGCCTCGTCTCGACTGACAACGTGCGCCGGATCGCCCGCGGTCTTTATGACGTTCCCACCATCAACAGCCTTACCGGAAAGCCAACCTCTCCCGATCCGCAAGATGTGATCGATGCGCTGACCCGAAAGGGCAAAGTGCGCATTCTCGTTGACGGCATCACCGCCGCCAACGACCTGGGACTGACCAATGCAGTTCCCGCTCGTATCGAGGTCCTCACTGACGGACGGCTGCGGCCCATCAAGCTCGGCAATCTGACCATCGACTTTCATTACGCCGCACCCAGCCGCCTGTATTGGGCAGGCCGCCCCGCCATGCGCTTCGTGCAGGCGCTCCATTGGCTGCGCGACATGCTTCCCTCTGACGACGGGGGATTGCGGCGACGCCTTATCTCCATCCTTCGCGATCCCGACCACGGCGCAGCGATCCGTGACGACTTGCGCGCCGGGTTTTCGGCTCTGCCGGAGTGGATGCGCGCCATCGTGCGGGATCTGCTCAGAGAGGCCGAGAACACAACATCGCCCGTGAAAGAGACACCCGCCGCCGCGCCGCCGGTCAGACGCGCGCCGATAACCGCGTCAGCGAGCGCACCTATGATGAAAAAGAAGAGACGGGCGGCTGCGCAATGATCGAGGGATTCCAAACCGTATTGTCGGCAAGCGACCGAGAACGCCGCGACCTGTTTCTCACCACTGCCAACCGGCTCGGCACCGCTGAACAGAATGCCGAGAAAGATTTCTGGGTATGCTGGACCCTCGATGCGCTTTTCAATGACCTCGCAGCGGGCGGCCCGCGACTGCTCTTCAAAGGCGGCACATCGCTCTCCAAGGGCTACGGCCTGATCGAGCGATTCTCGGAAGACATCGACATTACCGTTTTCCGTGAAGACATCGGACAGCCCGCCACGGTCGAGGAATTGGAAGGGTTGAGCGGGAAGAAACGCACCGCGCGTCTGGAAGCGATCCGGGCCGCCTGCCAGGAATACATTCGCGGCCCGTTGCAGGAGCAGATGCAAACTCTCTTGCGGCGCGCACTTGATGCTGCAAAACTGCCCGCCAAAGGCGGGCGAGTGGAACTCGATGCCGACGATCCAGACGGTCAAAGCCTGTTGCTCTGGTATCCAAGCGTCACCGCCGCAGGAAACGACTACATTCGCCGGGCGATCAAGATTGAATCTGGCGCGAAGTCGGCGCTCGATCCTCACGCCCCCGTGACCGTCCGGCCATTCGTCGCCGACGATCTCGCTGGCCGCGATCTCAATGTGCGCAACGTAACTACCGTCGATCCCAGCCGCACTTTTTGGGACAAGGTAGTGATCCTCCATGGACTGCGGCGATGGTTTGAGCGGCGAGGAGAACTCAAAGGCGGCGGCCAGCGGGTCTCCCGCCATTACTACGACGTGTCCCGGCTGCTCGCATCAGAACCGGGCCGGAACGCTGCGAACGACTTGGAGATGGCGCGGGACTGCGTTCGCCACGCGAAGATGTTCTTTAATCGACCCGATCTCGATTTAGCTTCTGCAACACCTGGGAGCTTCGCCCTAATGCCGCACGACGAAATGCTAGATATCCTGCGCCGCGATTATGAAGCCATGGCAGGAATGATCTTCGGTTCTATTCCGTCCATCGACGAGACTCTAGCCTCAATCCAGGAATTCGAGCAGAGCCTCAACCGAGTCAGTCGAACGCGTTCCACACTCGGATAATGGTTGTAAGTTGGCGGGCTTCACCGGTCGCCCTCACGTATTCCGATTTCGGCCGGGTACGCCGACTTGAGGATAGATCCCTCCACCTGAATCGACGCTATAACCAATCGTAGTTTCCCTTTGCATTCCGAAAATATCGTGATATTCGATCACCGCATAAGCGCTGAAAAAATCCCCTTGTTTGAGCAGCCCATCGCTGCGCAAATCAAGGCAGCGATATCGTTCCTGCCCCGCCCCGATTGGCCCCATCGATCCGTAATTTCCGCAGGATCGCTTGTCGTACTCCTTGACATCAGCTCTTCCAGAAGCGATGTCAATCCTTGCATAGACGTGGTCGATCCATGCTGGACTTTTGCCCTCGTTCCTGCACGTCAGCTTGAGGTTGACAACAGCAGCCTGAACCTCGCCTTGGGAGCTTTCGCCGAGGGTTTCTATCGTAATTCGAGGCGCATTGCCCTCGAACCATCCGAGTTGTGCGAGAATCCACGCCCGTTCGCTGTTGACCAGTGCCTCAGTATTGGCCTTTGCTGCCAAGGCGGCGATTTGCGCGGCTTCCGCATTTCTTTCAGCAACTTCGACCGACTGTTTCAATATGACGCTTTGTGCTTTAATCTCAGAGACGCTTCGCTGCGTAGCCTTTGCCGAACGTCGCGTTTCCCATGCCTGCCACGCGACAAATACAAGAGTGAGAACGGCGGCTGTCAGCAATGCCCAATTCGCAGCGTAGCTGGGCCCAAACGCCTCGCGCCAGTATCCAGGCTGGAGTGAAGCAAAGGAACTGAGTGCGAAGGTCGGAACGCTCAACATAGCCTTAGATCCATTTTCGCTGAAAGAGTACCAGATTGCCGTGGCTGGCGGTCTATACTGCTGCCATAATGGCCTTCCGAAGTGCTCTCAAGATTGGAGCGTTTGTCTCCCTTGCGGCTTTCTGCGAGATCGCGGTAGCGCAAGCGGCACATGCAACTGGACGAACATCATCGAATGATCGCGTAATTCCAACAACAGCTGAGCTTGTACGCCAGATTCGTCAGGCGCTCGTCATGATTACTACAAAAGATCACGACGGCAGTCCCGTAGCACAGGGCAGCGGCTTTTTCATCTCTCCTAAACTGGTGGTCACAAATCTCCATGTCCTAAAGCGTGCATTCTCTGGATCACTGAAGTCCGCTGCGGATGGGGTTACTTACAAGATCGGCGAGGTGCGCGCTTTCAGCCTAAAGGAGGACATTTGTGTTCTCTATGTCCCAAATGCTAATGGCGAGCCGCTTCCAAGCGCCACTGATAAACCCGAAGTCGGTCAGGACATTTTGGTGGCCGGCAATCCAGAAGGCCTTGAGGGTACATTCTCAAAGGGCATTGTGAGTGCAATACGTCCTGAAGCTGGACTAATTCAGATCGATGCGCCTATTTCTCCTGGTTCGAGCGGTGGCCCTGTTGTGAACAAACATGGTGCCGTCGTCGGTGTCGCTGTCTCCAGCTTGGTTGAGGGGCAAAACCTCAACTTCGCAGTGCCGATTCGATACGCAGGAGGTCATCTAACGGGGCGGATCGCCGAAGGAACAACTTCTATCGATACCATCGGTCGGCTCGCCGTCACCGACCGCGAAAACCTTGGCTTCCAGGGTCCCGTCAGGACTATTGAAGAGACAGAGGCCAGCTATTCATACGACTCTACAGCGGATCGATACACGCTTGGCCCAGGTACACCAAGTGGCAGCAGAATCAAGTTCGACCCTGACGGTCGCATCCAAGAAGAGAATTCCTTTTTCGGCGGGCGATGCGCTGGAAGTCTTACGTATGAATATCAGGAGGACGGCTTAGAGATACAGCAAACGTACATCGATTGTGACGGCAAACACGAGGTTTCGGACCTTTCTCTTAGCGACGGCGTGGATGCGATGGCATCACGAATACATCTCTGTGAAACGGAGGAGATGGGGCCGGCAACCGAGAAATATCACTCCGTCCGCAAATACGATTGCAGCGGACGAGAAGTTGAGTTTTCCACCCCTGGAACCAGCCATACGACGGTAACGAAATACGACCCCCAGGGGAGGGATATTGAAGAATTAGAGTACAAGAACGGAGCCCTGATCACAGCTACTCGTTCTGAGTATAAGACCAACGCGCATGGCGATTGGGTCGAGCGACATGAGACGCAGTGGAATTCCAAATTCCCCTCGCTTGGCTTCACGCCTTTGCTCGAGGAGCATCGAGACATTACCTACTACGAAGGACATCAATAGCACCTACCCTGTGCGTCGGAATTTGTTTCGTCCGCGCGTGTAGCGCGCAATTTCGGGGCATCTGAAGCGGGCTACCATAAGATGGTTAGTAATGCTTCTAACCATCACGAGCACGCACAGGCCCGCTACAGACCTCGGCTATTTGTTGCACAAGAACCCGGACCGAGTGCAATCATTTGAGCTGTCGTTCGGGAAAGCGCACGTCTTTTACCCGGAAGCGACGCCAGAGCGCTGCACTGCGGTGCTGTTGCTAGACGTTGATCCGGTTGCGCTCGTTCGCACGCGGCGGGGGCCGTCCGGTGACGGCGGCGCTCTCGACCAGTACGTCAACGACCGGCCATATGTGGCATCGTCCTTATCTCAGCGTAGCGATCGCCCGGGTTCTCAGCAGCGCTTTGGCAGGAACCAGCAAGGGACGCCCTGAGATGGTGAACCAGCCGTTGCCGCTGGTCGCCAGGATCACCGCTCTGCCGTGCCGGGGCGGATCGGAGATCCTGAAGCGTTTGTTCGAGCCTCTGGGTTACGCGGTGCGCGCGGAGCATCACTCGCTCGACGAGGCATTTCCGGAATGGGGCGAGAGCAACTACTACACCGTGGAACTGGAGCAATCAATCACGCTTCAGAATTTGCTCACACACCTGTACGTGCTGATACCGGTGCTCGATGCGGAGAAGCATTATTGGGTCGGTCAGGATGAGGTCGAAAAGCTGCTTCGGCACGGCGAAGGATGGTTGCAATCGCACCCCGAGCGGGAATTGATCGTCAAAAGATACCTGCGATATCAGCGGCGCTTGTCGGATGAGGCCCTCGCCCGGCTAATCGGCGACGAGGAGGCCGATCCGGACGCCGAGCAGGAGAGAAGGACGGGAGAAGAAGAGGCAATTGAAAAGCCGATTGCGCTAAATCAACTCCGGCTTGAAGCCGTCATGCAGGCTGTGACGGAATCTGGGGCCGCCCGGGTGATTGATCTCGGCTGCGGAGAAGGCAAGCTGCTGAAGGAGTTGCTAAAGCAAAAGGAAATCCAGGAAATCGCCGGCATGGATGTGTCTCATCGCAGCCTTGAGATTGCTAGCGAGCGGATGCATTTCGATACCATGCCGCCCAAGCAGAAGGAACGAATTCGCCTGTTTCAAGGCTCGCTTATGTATAAGGATGGGCGACTCGCCGGCTTTGAAACAGCAACCGCGATTGAGGTCATTGAACATCTTGACCCGCCGCGCCTGGCCGCGTTCGAACGAGTAGTGTTCGAGCACGCGAAGCCGAACACCGTCATCATTACCACGCCTAATTCCGAATACAACGTCCGTTTTGAGACTCTTCCTGCAGGCCAATTCCGGCACAAGGATCACCGCTTTGAGTGGACTCGGCAGCAGTTTGAATCTTGGGCTGGAGAAGTTGCGCAGCGCTTCGGGTACACCGTGACCTTTCGGCCAGTGGGCAACGTGGATGCCGAAGTCGGATCGCCGACACAGATGGGAGTGTTCAGTCGTTGACAGAAAGGATTGAGAGCCCGAACCTGATCGTTCCCCTGGGGACGCAAGTCGTCATGCGCGTGGAGATTGTTCCGATCGGTGGCGGATCGCTCGTGCCAAAGGGTACCGTCGGAGAGCTGATTCGAACCCCAGCCGATGCGACTCATGCCTACCAGGTGCGCTTTGCAGACGGGCAAGAGGGGAGCGTGCGACGCCAGGAGTTCTCTCTATTGAAGCATCTGAAGAATGGCCCAATTGGCGACCACGACCAGGTATTGAAGGAATTCGATCAATACGACTACGTGATCTACAGGTGCGTGGTCGGTTCTCGGGCTTATGGGTTGAGCAACGACGAATCCGATACGGACAGACGAGGGGTTTATCTTCCTCCAGCAGACCTGCATTGGTCGCTCTATGGCGTGCCCGAGCAACTTGAAAACGTAGAGACGGAGGAGGTGTATTGGGAACTTCAGAAATTCCTTGTGCTAGCCCTGAAGGCGAATCCCAACGTTTTGGAATGTCTCTATTCGCCATTGGTCGAGACAAAGACTGCTTTGGCAGAGGACCTACTCAGTCATCGGAATGCCTTTCTGTCGAAGCTGGTCTATCAAACCTACAACGGTTACGTGCTTTCGCAGTTCAAACGCCTGGAACAGGACCTTCGCTCAGCAGGGACGATCAAGTGGAAGCACGCTATGCACCTCATCCGCCTACTCCTTTCGGGGATCACTGTGCTGCGGGAAGGGTTTGTACCGCTCTCAGTGGAGGCTCACAGAGAACAACTGCTTTCGATCCGCCGCGGCGAGGTCCCGTGGGAATCAGTGAATGCTTGGCGTTTGCGCCTTCACGAGGAATTCGACGATGCGTATGCCGAAACAGCTTTACCTGAGAACCCTGATTACCAAGTGGTGAACGACTTCCTTTTGCGAGCACGGAGGAGCACGGCCCGATGACGATTGAGTTCCCTCGTGAAGTAGGCCAGGCTGTGTCAGAGCATCCGTACCCGCTCGTCTTCGCGACGATCAGCGGAGCCCATCTTTACGGTTTTCCCTCTCAGGATTCTGATTGGGATATTCGCGGTGTTCATGTCCTGCCCGTTCGAGAAGTACTTGGCCTCTATGACACCCGCGACACAATCGAGCAAAGCGCGAAGTCGCCAATCGAGCTTGATGTTGTTACACACGACGTGAAGAAGTTTTTCGGGCTCTTATTGAAACGTAACGGATACGTGCTGGAGCAGCTTCACTCACCATTGATTGTGAAGACATCCGCCGAGCATGACGAGCTGAAAGCGATAGCGACAGGTTGCGTGACACGATTTCACAGTCACCACTACCTTGGCTTTGCGGCCACACAATGGAGCCATTTCGAAGCGGAAACGCCGCCGCGAGTGAAACCGCTTCTTTATACCTTTCGCGTCCTATTGACCGGTATTCGGCTAATGAATACGGGCCAGATCGAGGCAAACCTGCTCAGGCTCAATGAGGAGTTTCGACTCCCGTATATTGACGAACTCGTGTCCCGCAAAACTCATGGTGCTGAGAAGGGAGTTTTGACCGAAGGCGATGCCGGATTCTATAGAGAGGAATACCAACGCCTTCGCTCTGAACTCGAATTGAGTTCAGAGCGATCTACCCTTCCAGAATCTCCGACCTGTAAACAGGATCTGTCGGATTTATTGGTTCGACTCCGAGGCAGCAATCTCTGATCAATCCAGGAAACTGAATTCGTGAAGATCACTATCCCTGAACTGTCGCTCGTCTTGCTCATCGGCCCTTCCGGTTCCGGAGTCAACGTTCGCACGCACGCATTTCAAACCGACTGAGGTTTTGTCGTCCGACTTCTGCCGGGGTCTGGTTGCTGACAATGAAAATGACCAGACTGTGACCGCAGAAGCATTCGAGATTCTTCATTTCATCGCGCGGAAGCGGCTCGCGCTGGGCCGGTTGACGGTGATCGATGCGACAAACGTGCAACCGGAGTCGCGCAAATCGTTGGTCGAGCTTGCGCGTGAGTTCCATGTCTTGCCTGTTGCGCTAGTTTTCAATTTCTCTGAAAAGGTATGCCAGGAGCCAATCGCAATCGGTCAGATCGGGACTTCGGTCCGCACGTGATCAGGAATCAATCGCAGCAATTGCGGCGTTCTTTGCGCGGATTGGAGCGCGAAGGATTTCGGCATGTTCATGTTTTCGGCGAGCCTGTCGACATCGAGGGGCTAGAAATCGAGCGTCAGCCCCTGTGGAACAACTTGCGGCAGGAGCATGGGCCGTTCGACATTATTGGTGACGTGCATGGTTGTTTCGATGAGATGAACACGCTACTCCAGCAATTGGGGTACACGGTTGAGTTGGATGGGGCAGAGTATCGGGTCGTTCCGCCCAATGGCCGGAGGGCAGTTTTCGTCGGAGATCTGGTAGACCGGGGACCCAAAATCCCTGAAGTTTTGCGCCTCGTGATGGGCATGGTGAAGGCCGGAACAGCGTTCTGTGTGCCCGGGAATCACGACGTAAAACTCATGCGGAAACTACGCGGGAAGGACGTCAAAATCACCCACGGTTTGGCCGATTCGCTCGCCCAACTGGAGCCCGAGCCGCCGGAATTCAAGCGCCAGATTGGAGACTTTATTGATGATCTGGTGAGCCATTATGTGTTCGATGATGGCCGGCTCGTCGTGGCTCACGCGGGCATGAAGGAGGCAATGCAGGGTCGCGGTTCTGGGGCGGTTCGATCCTTTGCGCTCTTCGGCGAGACGACCGGCGAGACTGACGATTATGGTCTACCGGTGCGCTACAACTGGGCCGCTGAGTACCGCGGAAAGGCCATGGTGGTCTATGGTCACACGCCAGTTCGGGAGCCTGAATGGTTGAACCGGACCATCGACATCGATACGGGTTGCGTGTTTGGCGGGAAGCTCACAGCGCTTCGCTATCCCGAGAAGGAACTTGTCTCGGTACCGGCATTGCGGGAGTATTACGCCCCCGCGAAACCATTCTTGGAAGCTGCCAACGGATCGGCTATCACACCGCTGAGCCAGCAACAAGAGCTGGATGATTTGCTCGACATAGGCGATGTGATCGGCAAGAGAATTGTCGAAACCCGCCTGCACGGGAACCTCACTGTGCGTGAGGAAAATGCCATCGCCGCGCTAGAAGTGATGAGCCGTTTTGCGGTCAATCCGAAGTGGCTGATCTACCTTCCGCCGACCATGTCCCCATGCGAAACCAGTGCCGAGCCGAATCTACTCGAACACCCCGCCGAGGCTTTCGAGTACTACCGGAAGGCCGGGGTGGAACAGGTGATTTGCGAGCAGAAGCACATGGGATCTCGTGCGGTTGTTATCGTGTGTCGCGACCTGGATGCTGCTCGCAAGCGTTTCGGTGTTGCCGAGGAAGAAGTGGGAATGTGCTACACCCGGACAGGGCGCAGATTCTTCGCCGATTCCAACCTCGAACGAGAGTTCCTAGACCGGGTCCGCGCGGCGGCTGAGAGGGCTGGCCTCTGGGACGAATTGGGTACCGAATGGCTGTGCCTCGATTGCGAATTGATGCCTTGGTCGGCCAAGGCGCAGGATCTTTTGCGACAGCAGTACGCCCCCGCTGGAGCTGCGGCGAGAGCAGGATTGTCGCAGGTCGTTTCCGCGCTAAAGGTGACTGCGGACCGCTTGCCGGAAGCGGCTCCATTGTTGGATTGGTACGAGCTGCGTGCCGAGATGGCGGCAGCGTACGTCGATGCCTACCGTCGTTACTGTTGGACGGTTCGCTCCTTGCTCGATCTCAAGCTCGCTCCCTTCCATTTGCTAGCCAGCGAAGGAGCCGTTCACACGGACAAAGATCATCAGTGGCACATGGCAATTCTGGGCAAACTCGCTGATGCGGATCGCGAAATTCTGCTTGCTACTCCGCACAAAGTCGTGAATCTGCAAGCGCCCGACGAAGTGTCCGCAGCAGTCAAATGGTGGGAGGATTTGACCGGCTCCGGCGGCGAAGGAATGGTCGTCAAGCCTTTCCAGTTTGTCGCCCGGAACAAGCGCGGACTGGTTCAGCCCGCCGTGAAGTGCCGTGGTAAAGAGTACCTGAGGATCATCTATGGGCCGGAGTACACAGCCCCTCAGAACCTTGAGCGGCTACGGTCGCGTGGCCTGAGCGCCAAGCGTTCGCTCGCCCTGCGCGAGTTCGCGCTCGGCATCGAATCCTTGCAGCGGTTTGTCGAACGGGAGCCTCTGCGCCGCGTGCATGAATGTGCGTTTGCTGTTTTGGCGCTCGAAAGCGAGCCGGTAGATCCGCGTCTGTAGCCAGTTCCGCGTTTCATACCAGGGACGCCGCGTCGTGTACGCTGCTGTCGCAGCGGATGAACGGTGACACGTCATCCCCAACAGGGTAGCTGTAGAGCGCCCTCAGGTGCACCTAGCGTTTACAAACGTCAACGCATTACAGATCAATAACTTTGAAGCACACTCCGCAATTGCGCGTTTCCATCCGGAACCGATAGAGCGCTCTGGAGCGCTTCGACGTTAATACGTTGAAAACAAAGGACCGAACAAAAAGCGGCTAGAGACGTATTTTCGCGCGTACCCTTCGCTGCGGCGACCGTCAAGGGTCTGCGCTTTGCTCCGATGAACGCGCGAGAACAGCGCGCCCTTGACCGCCGTCCTCGCTCCGTGTGTTGGCCAGCTATGAGAAGAATGTCTTCTTCTCATGTTCCACGAACATGCGCCGAGGCCACGACGAACCAGCCGCGAACGTTGCGCAATCACCCCTCAATCAGCCTTCTTCCGGGTAGGCCGGGCGCCGACGGAACGGCAGCAGAAGTGCTCCCTTCCGCAGTGCGTAACCACCACACATCCAGCGCCCAAGAGGCGGACTGATCCGGTTTATCGGCGCACCTTCCCGGCTCCCTTAATCCCTGTTCAGACTGTACTTCGCCCGAGCATTCAATATGCGACGCGCCGGGATTAGCTGGGCCATGTCTCCGCGTATCGGAAGCGATCATTGATTCGGAGGAGGGAAGAAGTCTGGTTCCTGGGCTTGAGAACATACTGGGAGGACCGGAGGAATGGACGACATCGCCAGGGTTAACGCGCCTTTTCCCGTCGCGAACTAGAGCGCGATTGGCGACCTTTATCGGGGTGCAATATCTCGCCTGATCGACCTGGATGGCGGACGCTTTCGGTCGCATGAGGGCACTCTTTCCGGGCCGCCCGGACAGCGCCGGAAGGCGCCCGATGCGCGCCCCTTGAAGGCAGGAATTCACCGCATCTTCAGGACTGCCTCCCACAGACAATGCCGGTCGTTCTGGCTTCCGATCAGGCCTCGTGGAATGATGCGAGACTCGCCTCATGTGGTCGCCTTTGACCGCCTGACGATGTAAAACGGAGCGAGAAAGAGCAGCCGATATGCAATGATTCAGTCTCGATGGCAGAGCGCCTGCGGCAGTACTCAACTCGAGTCTAAGGCAGCGCACATGAAGCTCGAGTCGCCCTCAACCAATCGTCTACTCGTCGGCTTTCACTCTCGCTGGGTCTGCCTATGCGTAAGGAATTGGGAGCCGGATAGCGCTGTCTTTGGAGCGACCCAACGAAGCACGATTGTGTTTCCGATTACTGATGTGATCGGACTGGTAATCGCGGTGTGATTGACTACCTTATCGGATTGCTTTCGACCCTGCGGAACCGCTGTGACGAGCCCCCAATCAAATCCGTTTAGCGCACCCTTGAGACGAGCCTCACTCGATTTCCCTTTTAGAGTTCGAACTGATCGTGACTGAGTCGGTGGCCATCAACCGCGCGACAAGTCTGATGCCATTTCGCACCTCCTTTGTAGTTGGAACCCATCACCGATCAGCCCGCCGAAGAGTTGGCCGAAACCGCGCCTTGTGTTCCGTGGAAGAGAAGGCATTGTGAACTGCAACTGGAGCCGAACCGTGGTCTGATCGATTTGCTCAACGCACGGCGATGTTGCCGCCAAACGTCGGCGAATCGCTTAGCTCGCCACGCCACAGATGAACGCTCCGTTCAATCTGAAATCTGTCTTGCAGTGTCACGACCATCGAGCAGTCAAGTGGCATTCGATTTTTGTCGCCTTCGGCCGTAGATACCTCTTGCAATCGCTCGGTGATGTTTGTGCGAATCGACCGTTCTTTCGGCGAGCGGAGAGAGCGCCTTCGCAGTCGCATTCGGCAACTCATTCGTCTGCTTAGGTGGGTGTGATGTGCGACGCAATCGGCGGTTATTGCTCCTGCAATTGAGAGTCGCTTGCAGTTCGTATAAGTCCGGCAAAGGACGACAACATGCTTACACGTTCAGCAATGCACAGCAGCGATTAGCCAGTATTGACGCGGCTTTGAAGGCATAGGTCATCGAAAAATAATTCGTGAAGTCGTGAATGTCGGCATCGAATCTGAGTTAGTCTAAAGCGCAGGCAGTGCGAGATACTGCAGCGCTCATCGTCGGAGCCCAAGCGCATGTTGACCATCTCGAAGGCCCTCTCGGCAGGGCAGGCTCAAACCTACCACTCGCGTGAGTTCGCTTCAGAACAGCAAAACTACTGGAGCCGCGAGCGCCAGGCGCACAGTGAGTGGCGCGGTGCGCTTGCCGAGGAGTGGGGCTTGCACGGAGCCGTTCGGGCGGAGCACTTCGTTCGACTCAGCCAGGGCGAGCACCCAGAGACGAGCATGCAACTCGTAAGGCACCAGCCAGCGAGAACCTACGAAAACGAATATGGCAAAGAGATCACCAGCGTAGAACACCGCGCCGGATGGGATGCGACATTCTCAGCACCGAAATCGGCTTCGCTCACGGCGCTTGTCGGCGGTGACGTTCGAGTGCGCGAGGCGCATCGCGAAAGTGTGCGTGTGGCACTCGATGAATTGCAGCGGTATACGCAGGCGCGCATCGGCAACATTCATGCCCCGGAGACGACTGGAAAGCTCATCGCTGCCACCTTCGAACACGATACAGCCCGACCCGTGGACGGCTACGCCGCACCGCAGCTCCACACGCATGCAGTGATCTTCAATGTGACCGAGCGAGATAGCGGCCAGACACGCGCTCTTCAGGAACGCAGTCTGTTCCAGTCGCAGCGGTACGTGACCAGCGTGTATCGTTCCGAGCTTGCCGTGAGGTTGCAGAACCTGGGATACGAGATCGAGACGGGTAAACACGGGCAGCCGGAGATTCGGGGATACACGCAAGAGTATTTGGACGCATCGAGTCCGCGGCGCGAGCAGATCAAGGAACATCTGCAAGAAATCGGGAGAGACGGCGCGGGCGCCGCACAAGTCGCCGCGCATCGGACGCGCGACAAAAAGGAAATCCAGTCGCAGGAAGTGGTTTTGCAACGGCACCGGGACTTGTCGGCGCAATTTGGCCACCAGGCAGATCGAGTGGTCGCGCAAGCGCGGGAGCGAATTCACCAACACTCCCAGCAGCCGGAAAAGACCGCGCAGCAGGCCGCTACTTACGCACGTAATCACGTATTTGAGCGCTCGGCTGTTCAAGACGAGCGAGCCATTCTCCAGTCAATGCTCGACCGAGGTATGGGGCAACTCACCTACGGCGATGCACGCCGGGAATTCGCACACCGCGTGGCAGCCGACGAGTTTCGCTCCCTTGGGCACAGGGAAGGCCACGCCGCTCCGCAATACACCACGACAGAGATGGTCCGGATGGAGAGGGAAATCATCGGGTACATGCAGGCCGGCAATGAGCGCAATTACGGTCACCCGATGATGATTTCTCCTCCACTACGGATCAAAATCGAGGACAGGCACCCGGAATTGAGCGCCTCACAGTATCACGCGGTCGATGAGATCTTCCTTTCGCGTGAAAAGTTCGTTGGACTTGAGGGAGTGGCCGGCGCAGGCAAAACGACCACGCTTACTGTGATCCGCGAAGGCGCCGCGGCCGAAGGCTACCGCGTCGAAGGTTTTGCACCCACGTCACGCGCTGCGCAGAAGCTGGCCGAGGCGGGAATTGAGACATCGACTTTGCAGCGCCATCTGGCGCGGGGAGAACAACCGGATACCGGCCAAAAAAGACTCTACGTGCTCGACGAATCTTCTCTGGCTTCCACGCGGCAGATGTACGAATTCATTGAGCGCCTTCAGCCGAAAGACAGAGTTCTGCTCGTTGGAGATACACGTCAACATGAATCAGTGGAAGCAGGCCGTCCATTCGCGCAGCTTCAGGAAGCAGGAATGAAGACCGTCAAGCTAGATAAGATTCTCCGACAGCGCGATCCAGATCTGAAGCAAGCGGTGGAGCAGTTGGCGCGTGGTGAGGTGCGGGCAGCGATCGACAATCTCGACGGGCAGCGGCGCGTGCATGAATTCGGTAACCGCGAGGAGCGGATCTCAGCCATCGCCCGCGAGTATGCGCGCTCGCCTGAGAAGACCTTAGTTGTCTCTCCCGATAATCGTTCACGTATGGAGATCAATCAGCGCATTCATGGCGAGCTACAATCCCGCGGTTTGATAAGCCGTAATGAGCGTGCCATTACAACCCTTGTACCCCGCCAGGAGATGACCGGCGCAGACCGGACCTGGGCGGCGCAGTACCAGGTCAACGACATCTGCGGTACTCGCGGGCGTCGCGGGAGACCGGCATAGCCAAGGGGGAGTATGCGCGTGTGACGGGGATCGACGCCGAAAGGAATTTGCTAACAGTTGCGCGTGCAAATGGAACAATCAGCACCTACGATCCGCGCAGGCAGATGGGCGTAACCGTCTATCGGGAGCAGGAGAAAGCGTTCTCTCAGGGCGACCGCATCCAGTTCACCGCGCCCAACCACGAATTGAAGGTAGCGAACCGCGAGTTGGGGACCGTGGAGGCAATTGAATCGAGTGGAGCGATGAAGATCAAGCTGGATAACGGCCAGAGAAGAACCCTTGCCCCTGAGCGGTATGCCCATCTGGACCATGGCTACGCTGTTACCAGTCACTCCAGCCAGGGACAGACGGCAGATCGAGTGCTCATCCATGTGGATACCGATCTCGCTGCCAAGGATCTGCTCAACAATCGAATGGCCTACGTTGCCGTTTCGCGCGGCCAGTGGGATGCACAGATCTTTACCAATGACCGTAGTGCGCTCGCGAACGCACTTAGCCGTGATGTTTCACACAGGAGCGCACATCAGCCAGCGCAAGCAATTGCCCCGCTGGTCCAGGAGATCGCTGAAATACGCACGCTGAAGCATGACTTCGGCCAAGGCATTGGGATGGGACTCGGAATGTAAGTTTCGGCAAGCGCAGCAAGACGCACGACTGTTCGCATTCATACAAAGACCGCAGATTCTCATGAGGAGAATGTCATGTCCGCAGAACTCTTCATCAAAAAGCCCGTTCAGAGCGTAGGCCAAGCCGCTTTGGGATTGGAGCGCCACTATTCAGTCGGAGAGATCGCCGAAAAGTGGGGCTTGAGCGAAAAGACCATCCGCCGAATGTTTGAAGACGAGGAAGGCATCCTGCAATGGGGGAGCCCTGAGACCCAACGCAAGCGCGGCTACATCACCTTGCGAATTCCTGAGAGCGTGATGTTACGAGTTCATCGTGAACGCACTCGGCGTGCGAGCTGATGCCAAATGAACAGAATGCGATCCTTGTTTCGCCACCCGATTCGAAATGGCATGTACTCTCCGCTATGGCCAAAGCAGCAGTTGCCTGGGTTGATATCTATCTGGCAACGAGATCTTTCCATTATGGGTTTCTTGGATTTCATGGACGAAGTATTCAGCCAGTCGTTCAAGCTCAGAGTCCCGGAAGATGACTTTGCTGTAATGGCTTTCTTGCGCCCGTACTAATTCCGCGACGCCGCGGTCTGCAACGACATCCACAAAATACCTAGCAAGTTCAGTACTTATTGAAAAGTGAAGTTTGCTGGCCGTAATCAATGCCCGAATGGCCGAGAGACCGGGAAATGGGTTATGTCGGTAATTGATACCGATGCTGCGTCTCTCAATCGCCTCAAAGAACCCGTATGAGATGATCTGACCTATTCGATCTGGCCCATTAAATGTGACCGCAATTGCCTCAACATCAAGAAAGGTCGTCTTAGGCAAATTGGAAGCAGTCGGGACTAGGGAAACGTCGTGTGTAAATGCCCAGGTTCTCTCAAGAGGCCAAACATCAAACGCCCAGCGGTTCAGAGATAAATGCACTCCGCCGAACCGATTAAGTCTGTATTGATGCTCACTGAAATCATTCAATATCTCTTGAGTCGTACCTCGCCCCAAAACAACATCGACATCTCTCGGATAGTGCCTTCTTCCTAAAACAACGAGATCCCGTAGAACACCGCCGAAAAGGATCGGTGCCATGCCCTTTCGTTCCCATCCCTTGAGCACGGCGACCGCAGCTCCCATCTCGCCGGGCTTTTTCAAAAGGCGAGAGAGTTTGCGCCGCAAGCGGAATTCAAGCGGGCTCTTATTAGCCATTCATTAGCTCGCGGTGTAATGTGACAGCGAACGTATCCGTCATCCCGCACACCTGATCCGTGATTAGTTGCATCCGGTAATAGTCGGCGGGAACACCTGCTTTGATTGCCGCCTTAGTGTGGCCTTCGCAGACAGTCCGGTAGTTGCGCGATATCAGATCGTATGCTCGCTTCGCGAACGGTGGCCATTTCGCGTCAGTTCCGATTAGCTGCGCAGCCTCCCAGTACAGATCAAGCAAGTCCCAGATTATCTTTCTTCCCATGAGTTCCAGCTTGAGGGTTTGCGGCGCAGAATAGACATATTCTGCCGCCACGGCTTTGCACGTGCTAGCTAGAGCGCTCGCTTGCGAATCTTTCAGAAGACTATTGCAATATTCTCCTGCCATTATTGCTGCGTAATTCTTCTCGAATGCGGCCGCTGTCGCGAGTGACATCTGAATAATGGCGTTCGTCCGGAAAGAGATTGACATCGCTTCGTCGTGGGCTTTTCCTTTGAGCTTTGCCGGCCTGATTTTGTCATTCGTTGATTTCAGAATTGCGTCTATAAGGGGCCCTTTCGCTTCCTTTTTAAGCCTTTTCTCGAGTGTCCCCCAGGTAAGACAGTCCTTTTTGACGCCGTCTTCAAGATCGACTGTAGCGTAAGCGATGTCATCTGCGGCCTCGACCAAAAATGCAAGCGGATTTCGTGCTTCTCCAGTTCCTACTTCATCCTTGATCTTCCTGATGAGTTCGTTTTCGGAGGCGAAATACCCGTGCTTCTTAGAATCCGCACGCCCGTCGTTCCTTTTGTCGGAAGAAACAACGTACTTAAGGCTGGCCGAAAGTGTGGCGCTTGTCATGTTGAGCCCATACTGATCGGCCAGAATCTGAAGGCTGGACAAGAGCCGCTGGGTCTGTGCATTGCCTTCGAACCGCAGAAAGTCTTGTGCGAACTGCGATCTCCTCTTCTCCTCAAGGGTCGCTCCGGGGAAGCTCTCGAAGAGATGGACATGTTTTTCGAACCAGGTACTTATTGCTGTCTCCCCTGCATGGCCAAATGGAGGATTGCCAATATCGTGGATCAGTCCGCACGTCGCAGCTATTGTAGGCAAGGATCCCCTATTCTGACCTACCCATTCGTCCTTCGCGGCGATGAAATGCTCGGCTCTCTCCGCGAGGCCCCTCGCGATGCTCGATACTTCTAGCAGGGTGCTGAAAAAGTCACTTCAATTCCACAGCATGATTGGTTAAGAAAGGATTATGCGAGGAATCGATCATCAGCAAGCGGATATGTTCAGTTACTTGTCGCCGGAGCAGCGGGTG
>Ga0182015_10000747_pt1 | contig 45254 bp, 37 predicted proteins | sample 712P3MmetaG_FD_120478 | JGI IMG/M metagenome (GOLD analysis project Ga0182015, IMG submission 120478) | Permafrost microbial communities from Stordalen Mire, Sweden - 712P3M metaG | ecosystem: Environmental > Terrestrial > Soil > Wetlands > Permafrost | place: Sweden: Stordalen | collected...
GTACGGCGTCTTAAATTTCGGGTGTACCACGGAGAACAGCTTCGGCAACAAGCCGTCGCGGGACATGGCGTACCAGATGCGTGCCTGCCCGTACTGAAACACGAGCAACGAAGAGATCATGCCCGTCAGCGCTCCGATCACGATGACCGAGCGGAAGAGCGGGTGCACACCCAGATACTTCATCGCGTAGGCCACGGGCGCTTCGGCGGCTGCACCGGACACGAAGGTGGTGTACTTCATCATGCCGAGCAGGACGACGGCAACGCCGACATAGAGCACCGTGCAGACCACCAGCGACATGATGATGCCGAAGGGCAAATCCTTTTGCGGATTGCGCGATTCCTCGGCGGCGGTGGAGACGGAATCGAATCCGATGTAGGTGAAGAAAACGATGGCCCCTCCGGTAACGATTCCGGCGAAGCCCGAAGGCGCGAAGGGATGCCAGTTCGCGGGTTTCACCAGCATTCCACCGACTACCAGGAAGGTCAGGATGGCGCCGATTTTGATCAACACCATGATGTTATTGGTCTCCGCCGACTCCTTCACTCCGCGCACCAGCAGCAGCGTGAGAAGGAAAACGATGAGGAAGCCGGGGAGATTGAAATAGGCGCCCGTCCACTGCCCGCCAGTCCAGACTGGACTCGCAAATTTTTCCGGCAAGCTGAGGCCGAATACCGCCAGTTGCGCTTTTGCATAGCCGGCAAAGCCAACCGCGACTGCGACGTTCGAGACCGCGTATTCGAGAATGAGATCCCAGCCGATGATCCAGGCAAAAATTTCGCCCAGTGTTGCGTAGGAGTACGTGTAGGCGCTGCCGGCGATGGGAATCATCGAGGCCAGTTCGGCGTAGCACAATCCAGCAAAGCTGCAGGCGATCGCAACCAGGAAAAACGAAATCGCAATCGATGGCCCGGCGGGCGGGCGTCCGTGCATGAGCGCTCCCGCCGTGCTGCCGGTGCGCAGTAAGTTAACGATTACGTCGAGCGCCTGCGCATGCAGGAGGGATGGGACCTGGAAATATTCGCCCGCTGCTGCAGTGCCGGTAAGGATGAATATCCCCGAGCCTATAATGGCCCCGATTCCGAGAGCGGTCAGCGACCAGGGACCAAGAGTTTTTTGCAGCCGTTGTCCCGGGGCTTCAGACTCCGAGATCAACTTGTCGATCGACTTGCAGCAGAAAAGCTGGTTGTCCGACGTGCGCACGGTGCCCGTGGGTTCCGGAGATGATTGTGACAAGAGGTAGTTGTCTCCTCACAGAGGGAGTCGGGCATGGGCGACCGGCCCATGCCCGTAATTCCGAAGCGAGCGGCCTACCGTTTCGACTGGCCGCGAGCCAACTTCTTCACCTTGCGTTTTTTCGATCCGCGGGCGTAATCGCGGGGCTTCTTTGGCTTTTCCGCTTTGCTCTTCTTGCGCGCGGCGCGCTTCGACTTCTTGCGTTCTTCTTTGGTTAACTCTGCTGTGTTTGCCATGACTGCTTTCTTGGATCTGTAATTTGGTAATTGGACAATTTCGTAATTTAAGGCCGAAGATGCAAGCCGTGAAATTACCAAATTACCCGATTACAAAATTACCGGACGCCGCTCAAGCCCGCTCCAACTGGGCATACTTCTCCACCAGCTTCTTCAATCCGAAGCGAGGAAATTGTACAGTAATCTTCGCTTCTTCGCCTTCTCCTTCTCGCTGATAGACCGTTCCCTCGCCATATTTTGGATGGCGGACCTTCTGGCCGGGCCGGAATCCACGCTTGCCGGTGGGCTCTTCGACAGGCGTTTTAGGGACGGTGAACTTCTTGCCCCGTGAGGCGAAAAACTCTGCGATGTTCTCGATGGAGTTGTAGGATTTGGCCTGCACCGCAGGCTTTTGGTGGCTGGACTGAGCGTTATTGCGGCCTTTCCAGCTTGCGCTCTGGTCTTCGTCTTCGTAAGAATAGTGGGCGTCTGCATCGTAAGCTGCGGGGCCGCGCCCCGCAGGACGGACAAGAGTGTCCGTCTCCATACGGTTCGTGCCCATACCTGTGTTTCTGCGCCGCCCGCCTAGCTCTTCGATCAGCGGTGCAGGCACTTCTTCCAAAAAGCGTGACGGTACGCTGGCTTCGGGCAAATCTGTGCCGTATCTCCGACGGTAGACGGCGCGGGTCAGGATTAGCTGATCCATAGCGCGAGTCATGCCGACGTAACAAAGACGGCGTTCTTCCTCGACGTCGTCGGGCTGAAGCATGGTGCGCGAGTGCGGGAACAGTCCTTCTTCGAGTCCGCTGAGAAAGACCAGGGGAAACTCCAAGCCCTTGGCGGCGTGCAGGCTCATCAGCGTGATCTGCGAGCGCTCGTCGTAGTCGTCGGTGTCGGCGATGAGGGCGGCATGGTCCAAGAACTGGTCGAGCGTTTCGCCGCGGTCCCGTGAGTCGGCAGCGGCGTTGACCAACTCGCGCAGGTTTTCGATGCGGGAGAAGGCTTCCGGAGTGTCTTCGGCTTCGAGCAACTTGATGTAGCCGGTGCGGTCGATTAGGAACTTGAGCAGATCGGCGGTTGAGGAATTTGTAGCGCCAGCATCTTGCCGGCCCGCAAATGGTCGAGACTCTTCTTCTTGCAAGACAGCCGGCGGGACGCCGGCGCTACTGTCGGGCTCGCCGCTCTCTCGGTCACTCCCGGTGTAGGCTCCTCCGAAATCGAAGGCCGTGTTTTCAAATTCGTTGGGGTCGAAGGCGGCGGCATCGTCCGGAAGTGAATCGGCAGCGGCGTGCAAAGCCTGCGGCACTTCCAGCATTTGCGCGGGCGAGAGCGCCCGCGCCACATTTGCCTCCACGCTCTCCTCCAATTGCTCGATGAATGTTCCCGACATCATCGCCTGCGCGTCTGCAATCAACTGCTGGAAACTCTTCAGCGCCGCTAGCGCGCGCTGCGGAAGGAGTTGGCGCTGGATGGCTTCTCCTAAAGCGCCCCAGAGTGAGAGGCCGGTTTCCAGAGCCAGACGCTCGATGGTGTCGATGGTGCTCTTGCCAATGCCACGCGTGGGCGTGTTGATTACGCGCAGCAGCGAGATCGAGTCGTCCGGGTTCTGAATAACTTTCAGGTACGAAATCATGTCCTTAATCTCGGAACGCTCGTAAAACGAGAATCCACCGACCACCTTGTATTTCAGCCCGTAGCGCCGCATCGCCTCTTCAAACAAGCGCGACTGCGAATTCGTTCTATAAAGCACGGCGGCGCGCGGAGTTTCGCCGTGCTGTGCAGCCTCGCGCAGATATTTTGCAATGTGGTCGGCGGCGAAGAGCGCTTCGTTTTCGCCATCGGGAGCTTCGTAGTAGCCGATCTTGGTGCCTCCTTGGCGTGAGGTCCAAAGGTTCTTGCCTTTGCGGCGGATGTTGTTCGCAACCACCGACGACGCCGCCTGCAAAATATTCTGCGTCGAACGGTAGTTCTGTTCGAGGCGAATGATCTTGGCCTCGGGAAAATCTTTTTCGAATTCGAGAATGTTCCGGATATCGGCGCCGCGCCAGGAATAGATCGATTGGTCCTCGTCGCCGACGGCGCAAACGTTATGGCGTTCGCCCGCCAGCATGCGCATCAGTTCGTATTGCGGGCGGTTGGTATCCTGGTATTCGTCGATAAGCAAATACTGAAACCGGCGGTTGTAATACTCACGCACCGACGCGGCGGTTTTCAGCAGACGCGTCGCTTCCAGCAACAGGTCGTCGAAGTCGAGAGCGTTGGCTTTGCGCAGTTCCTTGCGGTACTCCTCGAACAGATGCGCGATTTTCTCCGTCTTCGGATCGGCCGACTGCAAGTAGAGTTCCTGCGGATCGAGCATGTGATTTTTCGCCCACGAGATGCGCGAGAGCACGGTACGCGGCGTGAGTTGCTTGTCGTCGAGGCCGAGGCGCTTCATAATCGACTTAACGACAGACTGCATATCGCTCTCGTCGTAGATGACAAATTTCTTCGTGTGCCCGATCGGCGGCTGACCGGGCGTGGCCGAAGGAATCTGCAGGGCTTCAATGTCGCGGCGAAGAACGCGCACGCAGAAAGAATGAAATGTCGAGATGACTGGCTTGGCGATGCTCAGTCCGCCGACAAGTTTCTCGACCCGCTCGCCCATCTCGGCGGCGGCCTTGTTGGTGAAGGTCATCGCCAGAATGGATTCCGGCATCACTCCCATATGTTCGATCAGATAAGCGATGCGATAGGTAATGACACGCGTCTTCCCGCTGCCCGCTCCGGCGAGGATCAGCACCGGGCCATCGGTAGTTTCGACGGCCTCGCGCTGCTGCGGGTTGAGTTGATCGAGAAAAGACAATGCGGAAGTGGCTCCGGAGCTGATGATTGAATTTTACAGGATTAGGATTTGCGATGGTCTGGACACCCTCGCTGTACACCTCACCCCCACGCCCCCATCAAATGTCCCAGACCCCCGCGCACAAGCAGGCCGTCTTTGCGGTCCTTGAAATAGCGTGCGTTGATTTGCTCGCGTTGCAGAAGCTCGGTGCGTTGGAACCCCAGGCTCTTCAGTTCATCCTGCAATTTTTCCGGATCGAAGAATAGTTGAAAAGGCTCTCCGTACCGGGCCACGCGTTCGGAGAGTGCATCGAGCGCCTGTCTCTGGCCCGCATTTAGGAGCGCGGGATTGACCGCAAAATCAAATACTACGCCGCTGCCCGCAGGCATTCTCGCAATGAAGCTCAAAGTGGTCATGCAGGCTTCACGCGTCAGGTAAGGCGTGACACCCAACCAAGAGAAAAACACCGCTGCGCTCGCGTTCAATCCAGACCGCGCAAGCCCATCGGCGAGTGTTTGTTGCTCGAAGTCGATGGGCACAAAAGTCAAAGATTGCGGGATCGCAATACCCGCCTCCCGCAATTGCTCGCGCTTCCAGGCCTGGGTGGCGGGATGATCCACCTCGAACACTCGCAGGCCTGGGTGAGGGTTGCGGTAGGCAAACGTATCGAGTCCGGCGCCCAGAACAACATATTGCGCCACGCCATGCTCGACGGCACGGGTGAGTTCGTCCTCCGCGTAGCGGCTGCGCGCCGCCATGAATGCCCGGAACGCGCGGGAAAATGCATGGTGCTCTTTCGGATTGGTCTGAAGTTCTTCCGCGGCCTCGGGACCAATGATGCGCAGCGCCAGAGGATCGTCGAGCACCCTGGGTTGGTCCAGAAGCTGGTGCGCGGCCCGGCGAATCGCCACCCGCTGCGCAGTTTTGCTGAATGTGCCTTCTTGCATGTTGAGATCAGATTGGGCTTGGTTCGACCGGAAAGGCTCCGAAAAAACCAGGCCTTACGCCTCGGTTCCGGTCAGCGAAGCCTTGCACTCCTCACACGGGCAGACTTGTCGCAGTAACTTCCAGGAGTAAATGCCGAGATCGTGGTCATCGTTCCACGCGAACCGGATCGCGTACTTACCGATCGGTTCGGCGGAAACAGGCCTGGCTGCGGCCTTGAACATGGGCAGCATCTCGGGAGCGAGCTTTGGCGGCTCACCGGGTTTGCGCCCGGTCTTGTCGCGCTCTTCGTTGCACATGGCACAAGGGCAGGCGTCGCGGAGATAGATAAAATCGTAATGTGAAACGTGCCCATCTTTCCACTCGATGTCCACGCCAGTACCGGTGGTAAGATTCACCTTCACTGACTTGGGATCCGTGGCTGCAGTGGGGGCCTGAACCGGGGTCTGCATGGGTTCAGTATCTCATGTGGGGAATGCGCCGCGGTCGCGGCGAAAAACCGAGCTAGTGGGTGGCGGATGCGGATGTTTTAGGACTGGTCGCGACTCCGATGGCCAGGCCTCCAATAGCTCCGGCCAGAATCCCCATCAAGGCCAGAAAAAGCGCGCTTTCTACCAAGGTCACTCTACCCTTATTAAACATCGTTTCCCCTCCTCATTTCGCTGCAAGAAGTACGGTGTTAGTTTACCTCGCCAGGTGAGCGGGGGCGAATTGTCGGCGAGGGCCCGGATCCGGTAGAATGGTTGATTCAGTTCAAGGCCTCTGAAAGGATCGATAGCAGTCATGGCACAACAGTGTGATATCTGCGGCAAAAAGCCGCAATTCGGAAACCGCATCAGCCACGCCCATAACGTCACCAAGCGGCGCTGGAACGTGAATCTGCGTCCGGTGCACGCCCGCGTAGGCGCCGCCACCAAGCGCATGCGCGTATGCACATCCTGCCTGCGCAGCGGCAAAGTGGTCAAAGCGTAACGGCAAGATTCACCGCAAAGATCGCCGAGCACGGCGGTAAGTTCTGCTCTACTCCACGCCCAGCAGGTGTACGTCGAAGATCAGAGTTGCGTTGGGCGGGATCGGGCCATCCGGAGTGCCATCGGCCCCGTAGCCTAGATCGGGCGGAATCCGCAACTGGCGTTTGCCGCCCACTCGCATTCCCGCAACGCCTTCTTCCCATCCTTTGATCACTTCGCCGTTGCCGATGGTGAAATCAAAAGGCTTCCCCGCGTCGACGGAACTATCGAACTTCTTGCCGCTAGTGAGCCAGCCGGTATAGTGCACACGTACATGGCTGCCCTCTTTGGCGACCTCGCCGTTGCCGACTCGAATATCCCAATAGACAAGGCCTGAGGGCGTTTTCACTCCGTCGCCAGTCACTTTGCTGGGAGCATTCGTGTTAGGAGTTGCGGACTTCCTGGTTGCGCTTTGCGCCAGCACAAATACCGCTGTCAGCGCGAGAATCACGGCCATCGCCGCAAGATACTTCATCATGCTTGCCTCCCACATGAATATCTTAATCATAAGAAGCACAGAGATGCACCTGAGGTTTCCTCTGTGTTCCCCTGTGACGTCTGTGTTTAAGGTTTTCTTACTCCAGCGCGATCACGTCAATTTCCACCAGCACGTCCTTGGGCAAGCGCGCCACCTCCACGGTGGAGCGAGCCGGCGGCGCCGAACTGAAATACTTTCCATAAACCTGGTTCATGGCGGCGAAGTCGTTCATGCTCTTGAGGAAGACGGTAGAGCGGACAACCTTCCCCAGTCCGCTGCCAGCGGCTTCCAGTATCTCCGACAGATTGCGCAGCACGCGATCGGTCTGCGCCGCCACGTCTCCCGTTACAACTTGCTGCGTAGATGGATCGAGGGCAATCTGCCCGGACGTGAATACGAATCCGTTAGCCTTGATAGCTTGAGAGTAGGGGCCGATGGCCTGAGGAGCATCCTTGGTGGAAACAACTTCGCGCATGGGAAATCTCCGCCGCTGATTCACGCAGCAAAGTAAAATCTACCACGGGCCCGGATGGCAGCGCTAAGCACTGTCTCTTGCCCGGCCGCCTTCTGTCCGGCGAGTCCTACTTCAATCCCGTTACCACATACGCCTGCGACAATGTCTCCGAGTACGCGTATGCGTATGCGGTTCCGTCGCTTGAAAGTTGAAGCCCCCCAACTCCCCTGGTTCCAGCCGCAGCGTCTTCTCCGAAGGTCTTCCACAATTCCATTTTTCCAGTCGCAATATTCACCTTGTAGACCTTCGCGGCCTTTTCGTTCGCTCGACTGGAGACCGCGTACACCGACCCTCCATCCGGCGACCAGCCGACCACATAGTAGACCGAGTCAAGCCCTGGAATGGGACGAATTCCACTCCCCTCCAGCGGCCAAACTCCCCATTTTCCATCCGACCCCAACACCGCCGTGCTCCTGCCATCCGGCGAGAGATGCACACCGGCAATGCCCTCCGGAGTAATCGGCTTGGCATCCCCTGTGCTCAGATCGATCACGTAGTCACGCGCTCCGTGACCGGCTTCAATTCCACTCGCCAGCAGTCGTTTGCCATCCGGCAGCCAACGTACCGACTCGTAGGTAACGGCATCGTGCGTAATCGGTTTCGCCTCTCCCGCTCCTGTCGGCACCAGATTTAGCGGGCCACCCTTCGGAGGTTTTGTGATCGCCCATTTGCCATCCGTTGAGACGGCCATGGCATCACCTTCGCCAATGCGCGACGGAGGCGATCCATCGGTGTCGCGCAGAAACACGGTATAGTTCGGTCCGCCCGCATCGCCTGCCTCGGTAAACAAAATCTTGTGCCCATCCCGGCTGATATCGGCCAGAATAGACCATCCGAACCACCCCAGTTCCCGCTCCTCTTTTCCACCCGGGGCCATGCCCCGAATCCCAACCCGCTGCTGGTGCGTGACGGCCAGCACCGTTCCGTTACGCTGATCTTCCAGCCACATGCCTCCGGGAACGTTTGTGATCGTCCGCAACTTGCCAGAAAGAGTTACAGCGTGCGGCTCCTCGCCGCTTCCGCTGTTAGTGCAGGCAAACCAGACCTCATCGCCCGTTGGCGACCAGATAATCCCTTCCAATGACGACCAGCCCGAAGAAAGTTTCTTCTCTTTGCCTTTTCCGTCCGAGCCAATCACCGCGATCGATCCCTCATCGTCGCCTCCATTGTTCTCATGGTCGGCAAATGCAACCCACTTTCCGTCCGGCGAAATCCTGGGATGGCTGATCCAGTTGATGCTGTCGAGCAGCACATTTCCAATGGGATATTCCAACTGCCAGTGGCCGTTTTCCGGAACGTACCTCACTACTGCCATACTGTCACCGTTCGGGGACCAGTCCGCATCCTGCACGTTGTCCAGCACCTCTCGCGGCGTTCCCCCGCTCAGCGGAACCCGCGCCAGCGTTCCACTGCGCGCATAGCCAGCGAAAAAGACCGTCCTGAGCCGGACTGCCAGCTCTCCGTTCTTCGAGATCGAAAGCAGCTCCGCATCTTTCAGTCCCAGTTCGCGCGACCCCGGATCATCCGTGCGAGCCATATACAGTTGATTTCCGGTTCCGTCCCACGACGCGCTGTAAACAATGCCGCCATCGGGCGTGAACCGGGCATGCCCCATGGAACCCCTGCGAAAAGTAATCTGCTTGTACTCGGCCAGCGGCGCCGAACCGCTGCCTCGGCCAAGCCACCATCCAGCGGCAAGCATCACCAGTGCGAGCGCGAGCCCACCGGCAAGGGTGGCTAATAGCCTGCTCCGTGGCCGCGCACCCGCAACCGCCGCTACTTTGGCCGTTGTGCCGGAAACCCCGGAAAGATGTTCCAGATCGAACGCAATATCGCTGGCGGAGTGGAAGCGAGCCTCAGGATTTTTCTCCAGGCAGTGCTGCACAATCCGCTCCAGCGCCGGAGAAACGTTGCGATTGGTCTCGTTCAACTCCGCCGGGTCTTCCTTCAGGATCGCGCTCATCGTATCCGCGGCAGTTTCTCCGTGAAATGCCCGTTTGCCCGAGATCATCTCGTAGAGGATTGCCCCAAAGCTGAATATGTCGGAGCGCGCATCCACGGCAACGCCACGCACCTGCTCCGGCGACATGTATCCCGCCGTCCCCAGCACCACACCCGCCTCCGTGGCGTGCGTCATGGTGGGCAATGAAGTGTGAGCGCCGGAGTCGAACTGAGTCAGCTTGGCCAGCCCAAAGTCCAGAATCTTGACCCGCCCATCCTTTGTGACGAATAGATTTTCCGGCTTGAGGTCGCGATGAATAATTCCTTTTTCGTGCGCCGCCGCCAGTCCATGCGCGATCTGCAGCGCGTAATCCAAAGTCTTGCGCACCGCGATCGATCCGCCGCGCAGCCGCTCGCGCAACGTCTCTCCCTCCAGCAGTTCCGACACCACGTAAGGCGAACCTTCATTCGTGCCAATGTCGAATACCGCCAGAATATTGGGATGGTTCAGGGCAGCAGTGGCGAGAGCTTCTTGCTCAAACCGGCGCAGCCGGTCGGCATCAAGCGAAAGCGCTTGCGGCAAAACCTTGATCGCCACTTCACGCTTCAAACGCGAATCGCGGGCCCGATAAACCTCGCCCATGCCGCCCGCGCCGAGCAGGGAGACAATCTCATACGGTCCGAGTTTGGTGCCAGAGGTCAGGTTCATCAGTCGGCCAGATTATAACCCAAAGAAGAGATCGCGCAGATGTATCGAGCCATGCCGTGAAACTCAAGCACCGTAGCGTCCACGCCATCGCTCGACCAAGTTCCTGGCGGCTTCGGGCCAGGTGGAGAACTGAAACTCAAATCCCTCCCGCAGGAGTCGTCCCGGAACGACGCGGCGGCTCTTCAGAATCAGTTCGGTTTCCGTGCGGAGAAACAACGCGCCGAGTTCGAGCACAGGCCGGGGTGCAGGTAGACCCACTCGCGTTCCCCATGCCTGCCTCAATGCGCGCATGAATTCGCGATTGGGTAGTGGGCTCGGCGCGGCGAGGTTGACCGGACCCTTTATCTCTTCATGAGTCATCAAGTACTCAATGCTGCGAATGAAATCCGCCTCGTGAATCCAGGAAACGAATTGGGCTCCTGAACCCGCGGTACCTCCCAACCCCAGGCGGACAAGCCGCAGCAGCTCAGCGAAAATTCCGCCCGGGTCGGGGCTCATGGTCATAGCACTGCGCAGAGCGATTTTGCGGGTACGCGCAGTAACGGTGGAGAAAAATGCCTCTTCCCAGTTGGTGGCCACGTCGATGCTGAAGCGCCAGCTCGACGGGCAGTTCTGCTCGTTGCCGCCGATCTCGCCCGTATCTTCATCCATCGGGCGATCCAAGGCATGCCGATAAATCGTGGCCGTGCTGGCGTTCATCCACAGCCGAGGTGGATGAACCAGATGAGCAATAGCCCGGCCCAGCGCCAGCGTACTTTGAACCCGGGATTCCTTAATCGTTATTCGATTCGCAGGAGTGTATCGGCAATTTACACTGCGGCCCGCAAGATTGATGAGAACTTCGGCACGCTCCAGTTCGCCAGTCCAATCACCTAATGTCGTTCCGTCCCACGCAATCACCCGCCAAGGGGCCGACTGAACCGACCGGGCGATCACGACAACTTGATGACCGCTCCTGTGGAAATGACGGGCGAGCAGGGTTCCAATCTGTCCACTACCTCCAGCAAGAACGATGCGAAGCGCTTCAGTCACGGCGCTATCTCCGGAAGCGGTGGATCTTCATTGCCATACACAATCTCAAACAGATCTGTGGCCAGCTTCCGGACCGGCCGCATGAGCGGCAGGATCGAGAACTTGATGAGGGTCACAATAATTGAGAGGCTCTTCTGGAACAACTGTTTGGTTCGTGTCTGCGAGGGCGACGAGTCGTACACCCAAAAGAGAAGCAGGCCCATTTGATAGAGCCACAACACCCGTGGCAGATGCATTTTCAGGTCGTCGGGAATTCGGATCTTCGCCCCCTCGACCGCGGCCGCCAGAAATCCGATATCGCGCTCACGGATGGCGCGGGTTTCTTCGCTGAATGGCGATAACGGATGTTGCGGATCGATATGCGCGGACAGAGCTCCCAGCAGTTTTCGGTTTGGAGCAAAATACTGGAACTTCACCTCAATTGCCGCCCGCAAACGTTCCTCCAGCCCGCGCGTTTTGGCGAGAGCATCCTCCAGCAGAGGATCGAGATCCCGCTGCGCCCGTTCATAAAACCCCATCACCAATGCATCCTTCGAATCGAAGTAGTAGTATGCCGCGCCTAAAGCTACTCCGGACTCCTGCGCAATGTCTCGCATGGTTGCTTTCTCAAAACCGCGCTTACGAAACAATGCCAGCGCGGCTTCGAGAATGCGGGTCCGAGTTTCCTCGGACTTCTTGGTCGTTGTGGTAACTCGTGTCATTGTTAGACCCGGGGTGCCGGATTCGCTGTTGCCGGATGGGCAAACGAAACATCCAGGCTGGAGCCCACCCGCGAGCGTTTGCGCATGCTCGAAAAAACAAACAGGTTGAAAAAGTGCATCCCGCCGAGGACCAGCAAGACCAGGCCGATCTTGTCACTCACAAGTTCGATGGCCCCTCGGAGTGTGTCGAGATTCCCGGTCGTTCTGAGGGCAAGCGTCACGTAGCCGATATTGATCAAATAGAACCCCACCACCAGCAAATGGTTCACGGAGTCGGCCAGTTCGGCGTTTCCGTGAAAGGCGTCCACCAGGAACACCCTGCCGTTCGTATGCAGCGTCCGCGCCACCCAGACAGTCACGGCCAGGCTGATCAGCAAGTAACTTACGTAGCATCCGACGATATACAATGGTAACCCTCCCCATAAGCCATAATTGAACACGTTCAAACATAGAATGCAGCTACCCGCAAGGCTTGTCAAGATAAAAATGAACGCGTTCAAATCAAAGGTTGCGGCGCGTCCGCACGAGCGCAAAGTTGACTGAACGTGTCTACTGGCAACTGACCACCGGCCACTGCCTCTAGATTTTCTGCAGCCTCTGCACTTCATGCACGCCAGGAATTTTCCGCAGGCCGGCCATGATCGTTTCTAAGTGCTTGAGGTCTGAGATATCCAGGACAATCTCCACGCTCGCTTGGCTGTTTTCGGTACGGGCGCCGATGTTTCTTATATTACTTTGGGCATCTCCAATTACACTAGTAATACTTTTAAGCATACCGAAGCGGTCGTCGCAGTAGACCGTAAGCTTGACCGGGTAAGCCGTCGGAGTGCTCTCGTCGCGGGCCCACTCCACATCGATGCGGCGTTCCGGCTCGTACATCAGGTTGGTAACGTTGGGGCAGCTCACCGCGTGCACCGCCACGCCCTTACCTCGGGTGATGTAGCCGACAATGCTTTCTCCACGAATGGGATTGCAACAGCGCGCGCGGTAAACCAGCATGTCGCCCTGGCCCTTGACCATGATGGCGTTGTGATCGCCAAAGACGCGGCGCACCACGCTGGCGATGGCACCCGGCTTGTTGCTCAATCCCTCGGCTTCAATATCGCCCGCCATGGAAGGCGTGGCGCCCGCCGGCAACAGCCGCGCCAGCACCTGCCGCGCGGAATATTTTCCGTAGCCAATGCCGGACATGAGGTCGTCAACCCTGCCCAAGCCGTAGGCAGAGGCAACTTTCAACAGCTCATCATCCTTGATCTCTTTGAGAGCGATGCGATATTTGCGCGCTTCTTTCTCAATCACCTTGCGGCCAATTTCGATGGCCCGCTCACGCTGGTGCACGTTGAGCCAGTGCTTGATCTTGTTGCGCGAACGGGAAGACTTGACCAGGCCAAGCCAGTCGCGGCTGGGCTTGTGTCCGGCCTGCGTGATGATCTCGACAATGTCACCGGAATGCAGCTTGTGACGCAGCGGCACCATGCGTCCATTCACTTTGGCGCCAACGCAAGTGTGGCCGACTTCCGTGTGAATCGTGTAGGCGAAATCGATGGGCGTGGCCTCGCGCGGAAGCACTACGACCTTGCCTTTGGGTGTGAAGGTGTAAACCTCTTCGGGATAGAGATCGACTTTCAGCGCCGTGAGAAATTCATTGGGGTCGCTGACATCGCGCTGCCACTCGACTACCTGGCGCAGCCACGCCAGCCGCTGCTCGTCCTGCGCCGAGACCGGACCGTCTTTGTATTTCCAGTGGGCCGCGATTCCCTCCTCAGCCATCTTGTGCATCTCTTCAGTGCGAATCTGGATTTCGAACGGCGTTCCGTCTTCCGTGATCACCGAGGTGTGCAGCGACTGATAAAAATTGGGCCGCGGCATGGCGATGAAATCCTTGATGCGCCCCGGCACCGGCCGCCAGATGTTATGGATGATGCCGAGCACCGCGTAACAATCTTGCAACGAGCGCGTGATCACGCGCATGGCAAAGAGATCGTAAACCTGGTCGACGGAAATGCGTTGGCGCTGCAGCTTTTTGTGGATGCTATAGAGACGCTTGATCCGGCTCTCAACCTTCGCCTGGATGCCCGCCTCTTTCAGCTTGTCATTGATGATCGCCTGCATTTTCGCGAGAAAGACTTCACCCTGTTTACGGCGCGCGTTGACAGCTTTTTCCACCTGCTCGCAGCTATCCGGATCGAGGAAGCGGAAGCCCAGATCCTCAAGTTCGCCGCGAATTTTCCCCATGCCCAGGCGGTGGGCGATGGGAGCGTAGATCTCGAGTGTCTCCTCGGCGATCTTGTGCTGGCGGTCGGGTTGCAGGTGTTCGAGCGTGCGCATGTTGTGCAGGCGGTCAGCCAACTTGATGAGCACCACGCGGATGTCATCGACCATGGCCAGCATCATCTTGCGCAGGTTCTCGGCTTGCGCCTCCTCGCGGGTGGCGAAATCGATCTTGCTGATCTTGGTGACGCCCTCGACGATGTGCGCGACCTGCTCGCCAAATTCCTTGCGGATGTCGACGATGGTGACGGAAGTGTCTTCGACCGAATCGTGGAGCAAGCCGGCGGCGATGGCGACCGGATCCATCTTCATGTCAGCAAGCACCAGCGCTACTTCCAGGGGATGAACCAGGTAAGGCTCGCCAGAGGCGCGGCTCTGCCCTTCGTGGTGTTTCAGGGAATAGTCGTAAGCTTTTTTAACGATGGACAGATCGTCCTGCGGACGGTTTTCCTGAATCCGCTTCATCAGCTCACGGAACTTGGTGAGCGTGAGAGCGGTGGTCGCGATCTGTTGGCGCAAGCTCGCCATGTAGAATTATAGCCCGTGGAGAGAGTCAACTCGGAGGGAGGGTGGCCGAAACGCTGGCTCGATCATACGTTTCGCTTGGGAATGCTGAGGCGCAAGGCGGCGGGTGTTCCTGCCGGAACAAATCGCTCTAATGTTCCAGTCGGAACATTTTGTGCATGCAATAGTGTCCGTATTGGAGAATACATACAATTGCTTCTAAATGAAACGAGCTATGGGAGTTAACGAAGAGGAAAAAGCCGTTCGTCCGGGATTGGGGAATACCGGAACAATGTGTCCTCGGACCCACTCGTCCCCATCGAGTGCTAATTGGGCTTGTATTTCGTGAGCGCCACTGCTGTCGGCAAGTTGCATAGATCCCTTCCACAAGGTCAGGGCAGGCTCTTCGGTCCGCAAAGAACGCGGGTCTCAGGATGACAAACCGAGCCGGCCACTGATCTTGACTTTCTTCATCGGGTGTCCCAATATTCCTCGAACAGTTCCGAGGGGGAAATTGAACTGTCAGGAGGGCTGATGGCCCGCTTCGGGGTCCGTCTGTCTCTGCCGCATCAGATAACCGCTTTCACCCCAACCCGCAAGAACGCGCGTAGTTGTGCATTGGCCTCTGTGAAACGTGAAATCATGCATCGGCTTGCGCCGACGCGCCTATGGCGCTTTTCCCCATGTTGAAAATAGCCTCCATTCTTCTCTTGCTAATCGGGCCGACGTGGCTGCTTTCACAGACGATTTCCGGAACCAGCATTTCTGGAACAAACATTTCTGGAACAATCAAGGATCCATCGGGCGCCGTGATTGCTGGCGCGCGCATCGAGATCAGCGGGGAAGAGTTGACACAGCCTGTGGTGTTTTCATCGGATGGGCTGGGCGACTTTGTGTCTCCAGACCTGAAGCCTGGGAGGTATTCGCTGCAGGTGACACGGGAGGGTTTCGAAACCCTGGTAAAGACTGTGGATTTGAAAGAAGGAGTTCAACTGCAGCTTACCCTTTCCATCGCCCAGCAGCGAGTGACTGTCTCCGTTCCTGGGAAAGGCGCTGCGTTTGCCAACTCCGACCCGGTCTACCAGCAACTCCGCGGAGTTGCGCTGGGACAAACGTTTCGCTGCGATAATTTCTCCTTGGATTGGGACGTCGCAAACTTCCAGTTTCAGAAGGGCACCCTGACTATATTGAGTCCAGTCGATGGAGTTGTAACCGGGGCAATCTTCATCGGAGAAGGACACTTCAATCTAAAGCCTGCGATTGGCCTCGACGCTCGCGAGCTAAGCCGGCGCACCGGTGCAGCCGAGGTCAACGAAGACTTCACTGAGGTGGTTTTTCGATTCACCAGAGAAGTCCGGTTGAAATTTCTTCCGGGGCTGGGAGACAAAACGGAAACTCCGGCGGACGCGGCCGCTGTCTTTAGCCACTGGAGGGAGAGGCTGCGACAGCGCCCGGAGCGCGCTCTGAGTTTTACCCAGTACCTGCTGGAGGGTGAGACCATGGACAACGTGGATGCGGACCTTCTGTCCGCCGTCTACAATCCGGCGCATCCGGAATTCTTCAATGCGTACCTCCATGGCAAGAAGCATAAAGACCTACGTTTTTTCGTGAGAAACCGGGTGGGGGCGCTCCCCCAAATCGATTCATCGGAAGAAGTCGCACTCATCAACTGTGATCCAGAAGGAATGGACGATGGCGTCTGGTATCTGGCTCACTTAAAGTCCGAATACTTGAACCGCACCGCGAGTTCCGGTGAGGACCGGCGCTTGTTTGCCACCCAGCGTTACCAGATCGAAACCGTTATTGCCAAGAACGGGCATTTGTTCAGCAGCGCCACGATTAGCTTTGAGCCTCTGGTCGCCGGGGAGAGAGTGCTTAAGTTTGGTTTGTTGCCGAACCTGCGAGTCACGCGGGTTACGGACGAGCAGGGCCAGGATCTTTATTTTATTCAGGAAAGCCGCAAAGAGGACGGTTCGTTTTACGCAATACTTCCCCAGGCGCCGCCGCTTGGCAAGGTGCAATCGATCCACGTCGAGTACGCGGGCGATAAGGTTTTGGAAGAAGCGGGAGAGGGGAGCTTCTACGTTAGCGCTCGCACCTCGTGGTATCCAAACTTGAATGGATTTGGCGAAAAGGCTCTTTATGATCTTACCTTCAAGGTTCCGAAACAATACAAAGTCATCAGCGTAGGCCAGCTTAAGGGAGAGTCGATTGAGCAAGACCTGGCCGTCAGCCACTGGATTACGCCGATCCCTGTGGCAGTGGCGGGATTCAACTATGGCGAGTATCAGAGACTCGATCTGCCGGATGAAATCACTGGCTACAAGATTTCGGGCTACTACTTAAGTGAGTTGCCCGACAACCTGCGAGGGAGTCGCGCGCTGCAGTCCCTGGCGCCCCGCGCCATGACGAACTATGCGCTCGAACAAACGCGAGCGCAGTTGCAGATTTGCAGCCTTTACTTCGGCAAGAGTCCTTATGACGAAATCTATATCACAGAGCAGCCGAATTTTAATTTTGGGCAATCCTGGCCCAACCTGGTTTACCTTCCTATCTCCGCTTACACGGATTCGACGCAGCGTTGGATGCTTTTCGGACAGATCAACAGCAAATTCACCGGCTTCGTGCAGGAGGTGACCCCGCACGAGGTTTCCCATCAATGGTGGGGTCATGCGGTGGGCTGGGCCTCCTACCATGATCAGTGGTTGTCGGAAGGCTTTGCGGAATTTTCAGCCGGGTTGTTCTTGCAGCAGGGCGTGGCGGGAAACTGGCGGAAGGACTACATCGAATTTTGGGAACGCCTGCGCCAACGCATTCTGGAGAAGAACAATTATGGCATCGCTCCCAACGACGCCGGACCCCTCTGGATGGGACTGCGCCTGATTTCTCCCCGCACCGAGAATGCTTACCAGAACGTAACCTACCCCAAGGGTGCTTACGTCCTGCAGATGCTGCGTTCGATGATGTACGACAATGAGGATAAGGACAAAGCATTCATCGCCATGATGCATGACTTTGTGGAGAGCCATCGCGAGAAGGCGGCGACCACCGAATCTTTTAAGGCTATCGCCGAGAAGCATATGACCAAGGGGATGGACCTTAGGAGAAATGGCCGTCTGGACTGGTTTTTTGACGAGTGGGTCTATGGCACCCAGGTGCCGCGATACCACTTTGAGTATCAACTCGCTCCGGCCGAGGGCGGCAAAGTGAAGCTGCACATGACCATTACCCAAAGCGAGGTCAACGAGCATTTTGCCATGCTGGTTCCGGTGTTTGCCGACTTCGGCAAAGGTATGGTTCGACTCAGCCAAATCGGAATCGGTGGCAACGCCTCCCGCACCGTCGATGTAACGCTGCCCGCCCAGCCGAAAAAAGTCGCGCTGAATGCATACAAAGATATCTTGGAACGATGAGGGAGCGGGGCACTCTTGCTGACCGTGCTTTAGCAGGCGCGAAAAAACTCGCGCTGGATAAAAAGTGCGACCACCAGGGCTGAAGCCCTTATTGATTTAGGACGCTCTACGCGGCGCTGAAGCACCGCTCTTCCACGTCGCTGCCGACGTTTTCGAGTTTTTCCGCGGCGCGCTTTTAGGGTTTGGCTGAGGCGCGGTTCGCGTTCGAGGTCAGCTTCCGCATGAGAAATTCTTCCACGAGATTAGCGGCAGCGGTCGCGCCAATTCCGATTGCCGTGTTTTCGAAGGTTAATGCCGCTCCGTTGCGATTTTGCGCCGGGTAGTAGAGATTTGAGATTGCGCCTGCGGCAAGGCTGCCGAGGATGTTCGAGTAATTGGGTTGCCAGTGTCCGTTGTCACCTTTGCAAATCACTGCATTGGCGATGGCGTAAAGAGACCGCGATTGCACGCCGCCGGTTCCCTTGTAGAAATAACGGGGATCTTGTTTCAGGAGCGACGGCAGGATGGCGCTTCCGATGAACGTGCCTGCAACAAGATTGGCATAGGTGGAACCGAAGCGCTTGCCATAGCCTTGTGCGCCTTGCCCATATCCACTAAAAGCATTTTCCGCCTGCTGGATTCCCGCAATGCCGCCAACGATTGCGAAGGTGACTGGATCCACCGTCGTCCTCCAAGCGAGCTCGAACTTTTGCTTGGAGGTGAGAGGGAGAGGATGGGGGTCGTAGGTAACATAGAAATTTGGAATGAAGCCGAACACCCGCTGCTTTTCTTCATCCTTCACTTGCTCTTGCGCCACTTCGATCCGCGAAAGGCTGACCTGTACATCTGTGATATTGGAAGCAACGGCCAGTGCGATCGGCGGGACGGTGTGGATCTCTCCCGGAAGCAGGGTTCCCGAGGATGTTTGCGCCGCGAAGCCTGAGGCCGTAATTGTGAGCTGGAAGGCGCCGGGAGGGACGTTGGCAAAGGCGAATTGTCCATCGTCGCCGGAGAGCACCTCTTGGTTTTGAGATTGATCTTCACGCGTGAGCTGCACGTGGGCTCCGGCGACGAGAGCTGCGCTTTGATCGACGATCGTTCCTTTAATGCTTCCGGAAGCCGGACCGGGCACGAGCGTTTGCTGAGGGGTCTGGCCTGAGCAGAGCGATGTCCAACCCAGAGTGGCAAACGCGAAAACTATGAGTCCGGACTTGAATTGAAGAGCCATTAAATTAAAGCCATTAAATTAAGTAAGATCGTTCTTCCTTTGCTTGCGTCAAATCCGTTCATCCGTGTAGATGCTAAGCAGCGGTCAGGCAGCGGGAGAATCCATGCACAGAGGTTACACTAACCATTCCACCAGATTGCCACGGGCCGAGCCATCTGTAAGATAGCTTATAGGGGCTTTCTGGCATTTCGACCGTTACGAAGGTTTCAAATCCATCTGCAGTTTGTTGGGACGCTCCGCCAACTGGTAGAGTTGCATTCTGTAAGTCATGAATTCCAGAATTCTTGTCAGCGGGGTCTCGGGTCCGATTGGCGCCGCTCTTCTTCCTTCCCTTAAAACTAGTGGATGGTCTGTGGTGCGGCTGGTGCGTGGTCCGGCTGCGGGAAACGGCCAGATCTCCTGGAACCCGGCGGTGCCGATCACGCCCGAGGCGGTTTCCGGATTTGACGCCGTGATTCACCTTGCCGGCGAAAGCATTTTTGGACGATGGACTGCGGCCAAAAAGCGGAAGATTCGCGACAGCCGCGTGGCCGGAACATTGAATCTGGCGCAGGCTCTGGCGCGAGCCGAAGATAAACCGAAGGTTTTTGTGTGCGGGTCGGCGATTGGCTACTACGGCAACCGCGGCGATGAAGCGTTGTCCGAGGAGAGCGCGCCGGGGACCGGATTTCTGGCGCAGGTTTGCCAGGAGTGGGAAGAAGCGACCATGCCCGCCGTGCAAGCCGACATTCGCACCGCGCACCTGCGGACGGGAATCGTGCTCAGCGCCAAGGGAGGCGCGCTCGGAGCTATGCTGCTGCCATTCAAACTGGGCCTGGGCGGCCGAACCGGAGACGGGCGGCAATGGATGAGTTGGATTGATGTGCGGGACATGGTGGGCGCGATCCACCACATTTTGAAGAATGACCTGCTGCAGGGCGCGGTGAACATGGTCGCGCCCAAGCCAGTGACGAACGCGGAGTTTGCCCAAACACTGGCCGGCGTGCTGTCGCGTCCGGCAATCTTTCCCATGCCAGCATTCGTGGCGAAGTTGATCTTCGGGGAGATGGGTGAAGAACTGCTGCTGGGCAGCCAGAAGGTGGAACCGGGCAAGCTGATCTCGAGCGGGTATCCGTTTCGCTATCGGGATCTGAGGGTGTCTCTGGAAGGGCTTTTGGAACGGTAGAATACGCGCCGGGCGGCAGATTGGCTTCGGATACAGTGCCGACAAACACACTAGTCAAGATGCGCCCTCCCTCAATTCAAAGGACCTGACGCGTCGCCGGAGCGCTCCATTTCTTCCTTTAGTTTTTGCAGAAGCTGGGTGCGCTGTTCCGTGCTCAATTCGCGTTGCAGCTCTTCCAGAGCCAGGGCCACGATGTGGTAGTGATGCGCGCCGGCGAACTTGGGATCGGTCGTAATGTTAAGCCAGAGCTTGTGCATGAGATCGACATCCTGCGGGCGAAGGCGCGGATTGTGCGGGCCAATCGTGTACTCACGCACGGTACCGTCAGGAGCGGCCACTTCCAGGCACAAGCGCGGACGCGGCTCAGGCATACGCTCCCAGGCATCGCCCGTGAGCTTGGCTTGCTCGTCCGCCGTCAGCTTGTTCGAGAGGCCGCAGATCACGCGGGCGGAATCCAGCCGCTGCGCCGTCACCATGATGGCTTCAAACACATCTGTCGCCGGGACCACCAGGAGAGAAATCGGCTTGCCTTCTTTTTCCGCAACGGCCACGGCTGCCGTGAAGAGTTCCTGCTCGTAATGGTCGAAAACCTGGCTGGCTTCCATGACCGCGCTGCCGCTGAAGCTGTGCTCGCGATGGTAGAGGCGCGCGCTCATCACGACTACATCCTGCGTGATCGTGTTGGTATGGGCCAGCACCTGGCGCAGGTAGTAGAGATTGCGGGGATCGCGGACCGCAACCAGAATGTTTCCCGGACGCACGCCCATGGCGCCGCTGCCCAGTTCCTGATTGCCATAGACGCGAAACTGATCGAGCTGTTCCGGCTTCCCGTGGCGTTCCTTGGCAACATGTCGCTCGGAGAGCGTGAAGATTGTGAAAAATACGGCGCTGAAGACTACGCCAGCGATGGTGGCATCGTACTTGGTAAACAGGTTCACAACCGCAGTGATCAACAACACGGCGGAAATAAGAATCAGCCCCACCGGAACCTCGGTCTTGCCAAAGTGCAGGTTGCCGGGAACCTTCCATGCCCGGTTGCCTGGCTCGGTGAAGCGCAGCACGAGCACGGCGATGGACTTCATGGCGAAGCTCCAGATCACGCCGAACGCATAGAGGGCGGCCAGTTGGTAAACATCGCCGCGGCTGAGGACGATGGTGAGCAGCTGCATGCCCACGATCAGGTTGATAATGCGATAACTGGTTCCGTAACGGTTGTGCGGCTTCTGGAACCAACTGGTGAGCACGCCGTCTTCCGCCACCCGGTTCAAAACCCCATTCGCGCCTACAATGGAAGTATTCTGCGCGCCCGCCAGAATCAATACGCCCACCAGCACCACAAAGCCGTGAAAAAGAAGCTTCAGGCTGGTCGGTCCGACGAGGTACATGGCGATGCCGCCGATAAGGTTGGCGAAATAGTCCGGCCGGACCTTGTCGGGGATGATCATCACCGCGAAGAACGAGACCAATGAAGTAAACAGCAAGCTGTAGATAAAAATTACCAGCCCGGTCTTCTCCAGGTTCTTCAGCTTGGGATGTTCGATTTCGCGGTTGACCTGCGCCAGAGTTTCTTCTCCGCTCATGGCCAGCACGGAGTGTCCGAAGCCGACGAAAAGGATGATCCAGGTGATGTGGCCAAACCACGTTCCATTGAGCCAGCCTAGCGATTCCCTGTTTAGCGGAATCACGCCCGCGTGCAGCGGGTTGGGCGGCAATTGGATGGGAGCGCGCAAAACCGTGATGGCGCACCAGATGAGCAGAATCACCACCATCACCGTGGTGATAGCCATGATCTGCAGCGCCTTCTGGCTGGATTCGTGCATCCCTTGGGTATTTTTCCACCAGAAATACGCCACCACGATTACCGCCAATCCAGCGGCGAAGTGATTGTCGGAAAAATTCAGCGGGCGGTGCAGGTACACGCCCATGTCTTTGATAAAGCCCGCCAGATATTGGCCGGCGGATACGGCGCTGATGGGGCCGGTCAGCACATAGTCGAAAAGCAAGGCCGAGACCGAAAACTTGGCCAGACCTCCGCCCATGGCTTCCTTGACCACGCGGTAGACGCCGCCGCGAACGAACATGCTGCTGGATTCGATATACAGCGCCCGCACGCAGTAGCTGAACAACATCACGCCGAGAATGAACCAGGGAGCGCTCTTACCGATCACTTTCTCCGCGTCGCCGCCAGCGTAGTAGGCGGAGGATGCGAGATCGGAGAGAACGATGGCGGAGGCCCGCCAGAAAGAGATGAAGGTCAACATCACCGTGGTGGCGACGAAGACCTTTATTACCGGTTTGGAACCTTCAACGGATGCAGCCATGCTTCGGAAGAATGCGCGAACTGCTTATCAGGGTTAAACCTATTGAAGATAGCACAGCGCAGTAACCTGGGCGAATGGCTTGAGATCTCGCTTCCAGCATAGATTTTCGGCAACTCCGGGCCCATTTAATTCATCGAAACCTCGGTTTACAGGCTCGTCAGTTATTGTCGATAGAATTCGAGGTTCCGGTATGGCTCATCAGCTTTTGTCCCGATATTCAGCAGCACTTGCGGCCTTTGGGGTTGCAGTCCTCCTCGCCTCTTGCGGCTCATCCAGTTCCCCTTCCAGTGGGCCAGGCTCGGTTGGGCTAACGAGCAGCGTAGGAGGATTTGCCGCAGGCATCGGCGGCTCCGGACAGACCAGCTCAGCTCAGTTCCTCGTTGCCATCCAAGTTCCCGGCCTTACTCCGATTGCCACGTTGATCAATTCCAACGGGACGCTCACACCGGCCAACGTTACGGTTAATCCGTACAGCGTTTTTAATCCTATGGCCATCACCGGCGCGATCGATCCTTCAGGCACATTTTTTTATGAAGCGGTGCATCCGGGTCTTTGGGCATTTACCATGAACCGCCAAAACGGAAATGTCACCGCAATGTCGACGTCTCCCTACGATGACTCGGTGAATTTCGACGCAGTTGTCGTCGATCAACTGGGCAAGTTTGTCTATGCCTACGACGGCGGGGGCGAAGTTTATGCCTACAGTATTCAATCGGGAACGGGCCAACTCTCCCCGATCGCCGGTTCGCCCTTCGCAACAGCGCCATCGGGCGAGCAGGATGCAGTCGCGAGTAATCGAGTTGCGGTGTCGCAAAATGACAATTATCTCTATATCGCATCCAGCGCAGGAATTGAGGCGTACGCGATCGACGCCACCACCGGAGCATTGACCAGCGTGAGCGGATCTCCTTTTGGAGCGAGCGCAGGGGTGGGGTTCGCGCTGGTCGCGCCGTCATCTGGGTTTCTCTATGAAACAATTCAAACCAACACGCCTACGCCGCCAGGGATCTACGGCTATAGCATCGACCCGAACACGGGAGCGCTGGCCGCCATTTCCGGTTCGCCCTTCGGTTCGAGCTGCGGCGCAGCCGATCCGACTTCTCCGGCGAACGGAAATTTCCTGTTTGCGGCGAGCTGCGGCATGTATCAAATCAACGCCAACAGTGGAGCGCTGACTTTCCTGTTCAACGATCCGCAAGCACCGAACGACGGCTGGGCAGCCTTTGATCCGGCTTCAGCTTTCCTTTGGATCGTCACTTCACAGGCTCCCTGTTTCGATTGCAATATCGGCGTTGATGCCTATCAGGTTGATTCAACCACGGGAAATATGACCCTGGTGCCAAACTCGTTCTACTTAATGCAAAACTCACAGGTCGGTTCCATCCAGGCACTGGCCATCACCCATTAGGGAAGCTTGGCATAGCGCATCAAAAGTGAAGCGAAATTCCAGCGGGTGATAGACGGTCCCGCGCGGCGGGAGAAGATCCTGCGTGGTGGCTCAATATCGTCGATGGATCTAGCACTCACCACCCGGAGTGACAATCTGGACTCCGGGGTATCACGAGCAAACCGGAAACTCACTCTCTGCCGTTTTTGGTGCAGAACCTTGGGGGTCTGCGGCGTGCCTCTTCGGTGCCAGATAGGTATGGGTGATCCTGTCATGCCAGCAGAGCGAGTCCTCGTCGAGGAAGACCCAGCCATATCCCATGCCCAAAGAAACGGCGGATAGGAACGACGCCAGAACACGCCAGCGGCGCAGGCGGCGGGTCACGCGGCTTCCATCGAAACGGGCCAATTCGAGTCGTGACAGGCGCAGTCCGGGCGTGGTGCCCGCATAGACTACGAGCAGGTATTGATACGCCGCCCAGAACACGACGGCAAGTCCGGCCAGGAACCCCACGATCTGCAATTGCGGCGGACGAAATGCTGCCACTTTCCAGAAGATCAAGCCAAAAAGCGCGCAAGCCACAGCGATAATGGCCCCGTCAATGATGGCGGATAGGACTCGCCGCGCCAGTGGCGCACTCTGCAGTGGGATATCGATGCCCGGACGTTTCTCCATCTCCGGTCGCTGGGCAGGCTCAATCGTGATTCCACCCAGAGCGGGAGGTGGCGACACAACTTCCGGCGCTTCCAGGATGCGCGGCCGGTCACGATCGAAGACCGGCTCGGCCAATTCGTCGAGCGGCGCCGGTGGAGGAGTCCATGAACGAGGGAATTCGATGATCTTTGCCGTGGTGGGCGCTGTGGTTGGGGCCGCATGCTGGATCAACTCGCCGGTACTAGGGAAACCTGCGGTCTCCCGAGTACCGGGTACCATCTGCGGCCCGAGCGCCGGGGTCTCGAGTGCTCGATCAGCCCTGTCCGTGAGTCCATCCAAAGCCAGCGCTTGGTCGCAGGCTGGGGCCAGCATCTGGGGAAAGGCGGAAGACTCAACCGGAACGCCACTTGCAGTGCGAGTTGCTTCTTCCCCCTCGAAGCGCAACCGCAGCGACGGGTAGCGGGGCGGACGAGGCTTGCGGCGGGATTGATAACGATTCAGCCGAGCCGCCACTTCCAGCCGCCAGGCACTAGAATCTTCAGGCGCATCCTGCTTGTCATCGTTAAGCAAAGTCGTTTCAGCGCACGCTTGTGCGTGCGGCTCGCTCGCTTCCGGCATTTCTAAATCTGCCCGCGGCATTGGGTCGGACAGACAGACTTCGGCATCGGGTAGCCAGCGCGGCGGAGCGGCGGAAGGCTCCTCGGAAAAGCAGCGGCAGATCTCACCACAAAGCGGACAAGGCATGAATCAAGTCTTTAGAGAATGCCAGAACTCACAGCGAACCAGATAACCACGAAGGCCGCGCCGGAATCCAAGACAGGGAGCAGCTTTGCCTTGCGAGGCACAGCCGTGCTAAGTTCACGACGACTGCAGCCGGTAGCGGCGTCCGAGCGCTTCTTTGAGTATGAGTGCGCTTCGGATGATCTCGTTCCCATTGTCTTTGTTCCGGCAATCTTGTTCCGATGACTCTTCGCAACAGATTCCTTATCACGGCGGCGCTGCTTTGTCACCTGCTTCTCGCTCCGCCGTTAGTTACCAGCCAGTTGCCTGCGGACTCCGCTTCCGCGACAGCGCGCGTCGGCGCGCTCGCGAAGAAGTCAGAGACTCCTCCACTCACCCCCTGCGCCCTGGCGGCTGCGGCGCAAAAGGAAAAAGAGGAAGACATCAATACAATTTGCGCCATCCAGCAGGAGGAGAAAGGCTCTGTTTACAAGCTGCACGGGGCGGTTGAAATCTACTACGGAAGCTATGTGCTGCGGGCAGACGAAGCCACCTACAACTCCGACACCAAAGAAGCGACCGCAACCGGACATTTTGCCCTCGACGGCGGTCCCAATGACGACCACATTCGCGCCTCGCACGGCACTTACAATCTGGATCTTGAAACAGGGCGCTTTTACGACGTAATCGGAACCACCGGTCTGCGCTTTCTGGGCAACCGCGTGATCCTCACTTCCACCGCTCCCTTCGCCTTTACTGGCAAAATTGTCGACAAAGTCAGCCAGGATCACTATCTGGTTTATGACGGCACCATCACCACCTGTGAATTGCCTCACCCCAAGTGGGAATTCGATGCGCGCAAGGTGATTGTGGACGTGGGCGGCAACGCCAAAATCTATCACAGCACATTTATCTTGCATGGGCTTCCCATCCTCTATTTTCCGTTCGCTACCCATCCGGTCGATAAGGAATCCCGCCAATCCGGTTTTCTGATGCCGTCGATCGCTCGGTCTTCCACCAAAGGCAACGTCATTGGCGATGCTTACTACTGGACCATCAATCGCATGATGGACGCCACTCTGGGTGCTGAATACTTCTCCCTGCGCGGCTGGTCGCAGCGGGGAGAGTTCCGCGCCCGGCCCACGGAGACTTCCTACGTGGATCTTAATTATTTTGGAGTGATTGACCGGGGCATCGGCTCACCTCCGCTCAAAGAAGGCGGAGAGAACGTGCGTCTGAACTCGGCCGGTAACCTCGATGGCTTTCGGGCCGTCGCCAACATTGACTACTTGAGCTCGTTTCTCTTCCGGCTGGCTTTCAACGAGGTTTTCAGCCAGGCCGTGTATTCCGAAGTGAAATCGCAGGCTTTTCTTTCGAAGTCCGTGGGCGGTTTGAATGTCAATGGATTTGTGGAGCGCTATCAGAACTTCCTGAGCACAACGCCCGGGCAGGTGATCACGATTTCGCACGCTCCAAGTTTTGATTCTTCCAGCGTGGACCAACGGTTGGGGCATACGCCGCTCTACTGGTCGTTCGACGCGTCGGCGGCCGGTTTGTCACGCAGCGAGCCCCAGGAGTGTACGGGCGCGATTCTGTTTCAATCGTGCACGCCTGCTTTCCGCACGGATAATCTGCTCGGACGGTTCGACCTGACCCCTGAAATCTCCATGCCGCTGTTGTTTCGGGGATGGTCTTTGCGTCCGGAACTGGCGCTGCATGAAGCTTATTACACACAAAGACTTGCGGGAGAAAAGGCAGAAAACCCCGGGCAGGCGGTAACCGATCCCACGAACCGCCAGGCCCTGGAGACCGCGGTCGAATTGCGGCCGCCAACACTAGAGCGCGTCTTCGATAAGGAATTCCTCGGACGCAAGTGGAAACACGTCATTGAGCCGCGGGCGGTGTATCGCTTTGTCACCGGCGTGAACAATTTTTCGGACATTGTCAAATTCGACGAGCGTGACATCCTCACCGATACTCATGAGGTCGAGTACGGTTTTGTGACACGTCTTTATGCTAAGCGCACTTCGGGGAAGCCAGAGGATTGCAACAACATTATGGCGGCTCTCACGGTGGGCGGCGCCGCGCCGCAATCGACCATCCCCTGGCAGCATACCAACCCGCTGGCAAATCGCGCGTGTCAGCCCGGGCCGCAGGTGCGTGAGGTCGTGACCTGGGAACTGGCGCAGAAGTACTTCCTCGATCCCACATTCGGCGGTGCAGTGATTTCGGGGCAGCGCAACGTGTTCACCACCACGGCGGACCTCACCGGGATTGCGTTTGTCACGGACCCTCGCCATCTTTCGCCCCTGGTTTCCCGATTGCGCGTGGAAACAACTTCTCGCACCGACGCGGAGTGGGACATGGATTACGACTTCCAAACCGATCGCGTCAACGCCAGCACCCTGCTGGCTAACTACCACATCGGCCAGGTAACCATCGGCGGCGGAGATGCAATCTTGCGGATACCCGGGCAGACCATAGCTGTGTCTTCAGCAGCCGAACCCGCGCGCTTTAACCAATTTCGCGCCGCCCTGGGGTACGGTCAATCCACCAAGCGCGGCTTCAGCGCCGCCAGCAGTTTTGGCTTTGACGCCGACGCCAAGCAACTCCAGTTCGTCAGCGTACAGAGCACTTACAATTGGGATTGCTGCGGCATGACGTTGGAATACCGCAGCTATACGGTTGCCAATGTGCAGAACGAAAACCTGTTCCGTTTCACCTTCACCCTGGCAAACATCGGCGGTTTCGGCAGTTTGCGGCGACAGGAGGGTCTGTACTAGGGTCCGTAATCGCGGGAGACTGGCGCAGGCGTTTGAGCCTGCTAACATAGTGCACATGCTCCCTGCAGGTTCGGATCTTGAAGCGAAAGGCGCCCTGCTGCAGACCCATCTGCGCCAACTGGGGCGCACCCTCGTCGCCTATTCCGGCGGCGTTGATTCCGCCTACCTCGCCTGGGCTGCCCATAAAACATTGGGAAACAACATGCTGGCGATGATCGCCGATTCCCCCAGCCTGGCGCGCACTCAACTTGCTGACGCGATTGCTTTTGCCAATGAGCAAGCGATTCCGCTGGAAGTGATCGCCACCTCAGAACTCGATCGCCCGGAGTACGTGCGTAACGATGCCCGGCGCTGCTTCTTCTGCAAGGATGAACTGTTTACGCTGATGGAAGAACTGCGGCGGACACGCGGATTCGATGTCATCTCGTATGGCGTCAATCGGGATGACCAGGGCGACTTTCGTCCCGGTCAGAGGGCAGCGAGCGACCACCGGGTCGCTGCTCCTCTGCTGGATGCGGGACTCACCAAAGAGGAAATTCGCTCGTTGGCCCGCCAGGCAGGCCTGCGCATCTGGGACAAGCCAGCGTCCGCCTGCCTTTCGTCCCGCATTGAATACGGCCGCCCAGTCACGCGAGAATCGCTCGATATGGTGGAAAAAGGCGAGGACGCCCTGCGTGCCTTGGGTTTCCGGCAATTCCGGGTGCGGCACCACGGGGAGATCGTCCGTATTGAAATCGCTCGCGAGGAGTTGGAGCGGGCGCTCGATCTCACCCTGGCCACCGAGTTCACTACGATCTTCAAAGGGCTGGGCTTCAAGTTCGTCACTCTCGATTTGGAAGGCTTCCGCTCCGGGTCTATGAACGCTTTGCTGCCTGCGCAGGATTTGTTACGGCGAACGCTTCTTGGCTAGTTCCCGACAATGCCTCGGTCTGCGCCCGGCCCGGCGCTATGAGATAATCAACCTCTAACTCGCAATGTTGAGGCGGTTTTTGGTGACTCTTATTCGACGCTCTTTTCTGCTTCTGCTGGTAATTTGTGTAGGCTGCGTGGCCCAGTCCGCTTCGCCCGATTTAGCCAGAAAGATCGAGCGCCAGGTCCGGTCTTACTACAAGATTCCTCCCGAGATTCACCTGCTGGTTGGCGTGCCTTCGCCCAACCCTGAATTTCCCAACTACGAGTCGGTAATCGTAACGGTTGATAACGGAGAAAAGAAACAGGACCTCACGTTCCTGGTTTCCAAAGATCGTTCTTCCATGATGCGGCTGACCAAGTTTGACTTGAACAAGGATCCTTTCGCGGAGACCATGAGCAAGATTGATGTCAGCGGGCGGCCTACGCGGGGAGTGAAGGCATCCAAGGTTGTGGTGGTGAATTTCGACGATTTCGAGTGCCCGTTCTGCTCCCGCATGCACCAGACATTATTCCCGGAAATCCTCAAGGAGTACGGCGACCGAGTCACATTCATTTACAAGGATTACCCGCTGGTCGAAATTCATCCCTGGGCGATACACGCTGCCGTGGATGCGAATTGTCTGGCTGCGCAAAACAACGATGCCTATTGGGATTTTGCGGACTACATTCACGCCAACCAGCACGAAGTAAGCAACGAAAAAACGCCTGCGGCTCGGTTGGAAGCGCTCGACAAGCTCGCCATGTTGCAGGGCCAAAAGCATAATCTTGATGTCGTGAAGCTGCAGTCCTGTATCAAGGCGCAGAATGACAGCGCGGTGAAGGCTTCCATGAAAGAGGGCGACGGGATCGGAGTGGACGCCACGCCCACCTTGTTCATCAATGGAGAAAAAATCGACGGCGCCGTGTCAGTCAGCGAACTTCGCGCCGCGCTGGATCGCGCCTTGAAGGATGCCAATCTGCCCGTGCCCGATCACGCGGCCTCAGTTCCGGCGCCGGCTTCCAAGTGATACGGTGGCGAAGCGGGAGAGATATTCATTGAATCCGATCATTCCAAGTGCGTGCGTTCCAAGCGCAGGGCCGATCGTCCGTTGTAGGGAGAGACTCCTTTGAAAAGAAATACGGATTTTGTCCGGCTTGCGGGTGCCCTAGCTGCTGCCGTTTTACTGGCGGCATTGCTGGGCTGCAAGTCGCAAGTAAGCGGCGATGTGATGGCCACTGTGGATGGCCGCAAGATCTTCCGGTCTGACGTCGACAAGTACTATGACAATTCGGTGGCCAGCGCCCAGCAGGCACCCACCGGAGAACAAGCTACCATTCTCCGCCTGAACATTTTGCGCCAACTCATCGACGACGAAATGGTGATGCGCCGCGCCGAGAAGCTCGGCCTGTTGGCCACCGAGGAAGAAGTCGATCGCAAGCTGAACGAAATCAAATCTCCTTATACTCAGGAGCAATTCGATCAGAGGTTGAAGGAAAAAAAGATCACGCTCGAAGACTTCAAGCGCGACATCCGCCGCTCCATCACCGTCGACAAGGTGATGAACAAGGAAGTGTCCTCCAAGATCAACGTAACCGACCAGGACATCAACGAGTATTTCGGCGCGCACAAGTCTGAATTCAATCTCATCGAACCGCAATACCACCTGGCGCAGATATTCGTTACGCCCACGCCGAACCCTCAAGTGCACAACCAGAACAACAAGGCGCAGAACGAGACCGACGCCCGAAAGAAAATCCAGATGATTTCCAACCGCCTGGATAGCGGCGACGACTTCGCCACGCTTGCCATGACTTTTTCGGAAGACCCCGAAACCTCCGGCAACGGCGGCGACTTGGGAACGGTTCCTGAATCTTCTCTGCGCAATACCGATCTAGGTACGCGTGACACCGTGATGAAGCTCAAACCCGGGCAGTACAGCCCAATCATCACCGTGGTCGACCCCGCGACCAAGCAGGCGATGGGCTTCCGCATCGTGAAGATGGTGTCAAAAGAGCCCTCGGGACAGCGCGACTTATCCGATCCGCGTGTGCAGCAAGCCATCCGCTCGCAGCTTCACGACCGGCGCGAGCAGTTGCTGAAAGCCGCTTACTACGAAGTGCTGCGTGATTCCGCCAAGGTGGAGAACTACTACGCCAAGAAGGTACTGGATAGTAACGGGCTGGCGAATTAGGCCGCGTCGATTTGGGGGTGAGCGCTTCAGCACTGCGATAAAGCCTGCAGAACAATATCGGCTTTTAGCCAGCTTGCACTCTCGCTCACTCCACGATCACCAGCACATCCCCCGCATTCACTGCCGCCCCTTCACTCACTAAAATTTTCTGGATTATTCCCTTCTTCGGCGATTTGATTTCATTCTGCATCTTCATCGCCTCCACCACAGCCACACCAGCGCCGGGTTCCACCTCATCTCCTTCATGTACCAGCAGCCGTACGACCTTGCCGGGCATCTGCGCAACTATCTTCCTGGGCCCATGATCGTCGCCGGCACGAGTACGGCCACGCAGAGAGCGCGGATCGCGGACCTCAACGGCGAAGCGCGTGCTCCCGACCCACAGATACAAATCGTTTGCCGCCCGCTCAGACTTAACCTCATAAGCCATGTTCCCAATGCGCAGCGAGAGCACATCCCGACGAGCGAGAACGGCATCCACGTCGAGATCCCGGCCGTCCAGACGGCAGGACCAGTTTCCCTCAACACGGTTGAGGTCAAGCCGGTAATTCTTCCCGTCGATGGTTACGTCATAGATCATGAGAAACCGTTGTCAGTTGCCGGTTGCCAGTTACTAAGCCTTCATAAATGGCTTCGGGAAGGGCACGGTTTCAGGCATGCCGCCCAGAGCCAATAAAAATGCGGGCTTTAGCCCCTGAGGTGTCCCGCAGTTCACTCCTTCGCCCATGTGCGATGGCATCTCGATACGTATTGACTCAACGCAGAGCTTCCCGGCGACTGGCGTTCTTCCAGTTGGAATCTGTATTGCCAGCCGCGTTGTTGCCTGCGTCCGATGCCGTTGAGCCCAGTGCGGCAAACATACCTGCGGCAATAACAGCCACTTCCGTCAACCTTGAATCGTCCGGCTTGTCCTCGGTTCGTTTCAACATCCGAACAAGGAATCCGGTATCAAGCTTTGCAGCCCGAAAATCCGCATCGCGCAAGATGCGCCGGAACAATGAAATGTTCGTCTTGATCCCACCGACAAAATATTCGTCGAGGGCTCGCGTCAGCCGCGCGATCGCCTGATCCCGATCCGCGCCGTAGCCGATCAGCTTGGCCAGCAGCGGATCGTAATCAATCGGCACGTTCCACCCTTCATACATTCCGCTATCAAGGCGGATTCCCGGGCCCGAGGGTTCCTGCAACAGAGTGATCTTGCCGGGGCTGGGAAAATAATTGTTGTCGGGATCTTCCGCATAAATTCGGCCCTCGATGGCGTGGCCGCGGATGCGGACGTCGTCTTGCTTGAATGGCAGCCTTTCACCCGCTGCAATCCGAATCTGCAGGTGGACCAGATCGAGCCCGGTGATCAATTCCGTCACCGGATGCTCCACCTGCAAACGCGTGTTCATCTCCAGGAAATAAAAATTCTTTTGTTGATCGACCAGAAACTCGACCGTACCCGCGTTCGTGTACCCCGCAGCCTGTGCCACGCGGACCGCAACCTCGCCCATCCTGCGCCGCATGTCGGCGTCCACAATCGGCGACGGCGCTTCTTCCAGCACCTTCTGATGGCGGCGCTGCAGCGAGCACTCGCGTTCGCCCAAGTAGACCGTGTTGCCGTGCTCATCGGCCAGCACCTGCATCTCGATATGCCGCGGATTGACGATAGCCTTTTCGATGTAAACCTCGCTGTCGCCGAAGGAGCGTTCCGCCTCGCTGCGCGCCGCCTCAAGAGCGGACTTCAGTTCCTCGGGAGCGTGCACCAGCCGCATGCCCTTGCCACCACCGCCCGCAGCGGCTTTCAGCATCACCGGATAGCCGATCTTCGCCGCCACCTCTGCGGCTTCCTCGAACGATTCGACGCCCCGCGATGTACCCGGCACAAAAGGAACGCCCGCGCGGTCCATGGCCTGTCGCGCGCGTGTCTTCGAGCCCATGGCATCCATCGCCGCGGCTGTCGGCCCAATAAATTTCACGCCCGCATCGGCGCAAACCTGTGCGAATTTCGCGTTCTCCGAAAGAAAACCGTACCCCGGATGGATGGCATCTACGCCGGATCGGCGCGCGACATCGAGAATCTTGTCGATGTTAAGATAGGATTCGCTGGCCACCGCATTGCCGATAGGATAGGCTTCATCGGCTTTGCGCACGTGCAGCGCGCCGCGGTCCACATCGGAGTAAACCACCACCGCGGCAATTCCCATTTCGTGGCACGCGCGCAGCACGCGCACCGCAATCTCTCCTCGATTCGCTATAAGAATCTTCTTGAACATCGGCGGCCAGTCCATCAGGCGGTTCGGCGAACCCACGATTCTACCGGACATTTCACGGTCACGCGCAACGTAGCGCCGCCGTCCCGGCGGCTGTCATGGGGGCGTCCTCGCCCACTGCCGAGGGCAGGTGCCCCTCGCGTCTAGCTTCTGTCAGCCGTTGACAGTCGAGCCAGCTTCCCAGTTTGCAATAGCAGGAACACCACCAGAATAAGAAGTTCGGGCTCAATGGGATGCCGGTAGCGCGCGTGGGGAAACACAAAATAATAAGTCGTAGGGTAGGTCAGCACGAGCCCGGCGAAAAGCCATGCTCCACGCCGCTTTTGCCGCAGCGCCCGGCCCAGGCCCCAAATGGCAAGCACGGAACACGCCAGGAAAAGTGAGTTGCGAAAATCCCAGGGAGCACGGCTGTCAGTATCCTTAGGCACTCCGTTCCAGTAGTAGAAAAATCTTCTCAAGCTGATGATCGCGAAGCGTCCGCGATTTTCGCGGACCCAGTCGAAAGCCAATCGTTTGCAGTCGTCGGCGTAGGCCAGTTCTCCCATATGCTGGAACTTTTCGAACTCCAGCTTGTTAAGGTTCGGCTGAAGATAGGCCATCAACATGCCCTCCGCGCCTTTCGCATTGCCCAGCCGGAACTGAAGGCCGAAATCGTCGCGCAGAAAAACGAAGCGCCCGAAGACCTCATAATTCCGCACCAGCCACGGCGACAACACTAGAAAAAAAATTGCCGACGACAGCACCATCCCGAAGAAAGAAGGCAGCCCATTCTTAGATCTCCGCCGCCACACCCAAAGCCCGCAGAAAGGCAGGAAGGCTAGCATGGACGGATTGGCCAGCGCCCCCACTCCCCACAAGGCTGCGAAAATCACCCAGCCCTGCCAGCCCCGCCGCTCCTCCAGTTCCAGCGCAACTAAAAAGATGAGGCTCAAAACCAGCGGGGTGAAGGTCGTGTCCCATATCCAGTGAATCGACCAGTACCAAATGTAAGGGTTGAGCGCCCAGCTCCATGCCGACCAGCGTGCGGCACGCTCTCCGAATGTTTTGTGCGCGATCAGAAAAATCGGAATCGTCGTCAGCGCGGCGAAGAGGCAGTTGATGCTCAACAAAACCCATGCCGAGGCATAGGTGTAAACGCCGAAGAGCTTGAACACCCCACCCATCAGGTATGGGTATAGCGGCGGCTCCCAGGCCGTGGGACCGGTATTGCCGCCGTAAGGATTGCTGAAGCCTTGTCCCAGCGCGATGGAACGTGCAACGCGGCCCATCTCCCAACCGAAAGCAAAATGATCTTCTTGTGGGCGCGTGCGGTATTGATGGAACACGCCGATCATCACTACTTGCAGAACCAGCGACAAGAGCACCAAACGAAACACAGACTTGGGAATCGGCGGCAGGGACGGTTTGTCCATCGAGCGGAAGTGTATCAGGAGGAGTGCATCTTATTCCGGCGGCATGCGAACGAAACTCACGGCGAACGGCGCTCGCTGCCTGGTTTTGTCTTGGGCGTCCCTCGCCCAACGAGACCGGCGGCTGAAGCGGTACCGAAACAAAGTCCAGATGGCCAGCCAGCCATCGGAGTGGCGGATTTTTTTGCCTTCGCCGGCGGAGCGCGGAGTGTAGGAGACTGGGACCTCCGCGATGTGCTTGCCCATGCGGCAGAGCTTGGCCGTTACCTCGGGACAGAATTCGAAGCGATGGCATTGCAAACTGATTTGCGCGATCAACAAGCGGCGAAAAACTTTGTAGCAGGTGGCTTCGTCGTGAATGCCCGCGCCGTAGAGCAGGTTAGTGAGGTGAGTGAGCAACTTCGCGCCCAGAAAAAATCGCAGGCCGCGCTCGGGACGATCCGGGCGAACGCCGTACACCACGTCGGCCTGGCCTTGCTCAAGCGGCCGCAACAGGGCAGCGTAATCCTGCGGGTCGTATTCCAGGTCAGAATCCTGGATGAGGACATACTCGCCACGGGCATATTCGAGCGCGGTGCGGATGGCCGCGCCTTTTCCGCAGTTTTTTTCGTGGAAGACGACGGTGACGTCGTTGTTATTGGTGAGCGGCAGCGAGCGGAGTTTCTCGCGGGTGCCGTCGGTCGAACCATCATCCACAATGATGATTTCCTTCTTCACCGGCGAGGCATGAATGGCGCGCAGCAATTCGTCCAGGTGCGCAGCTTCGTTGTAGACAGGCACCAGCACAGACACGCATCCCGCCCACCGGTCGCTTGCCGGCGATGCGGCCTGGGCCGCGCTGTTTTGCGGCGATGCCTGCAATGACGCCACACTCACCATACGAAGAGCCGCCATGCGGAAAGCCCGCTAGTCGCGAGCTGTTCTTAGCATAGTATCATCGGGAAACCCGCGCGTTTAGCCCACTCCGCTCGGGATGACGCTGATAGGAGATCTAGGTCGTCAGAGTCCAAGCCAAAATATGCTTTCTTCCAAAACGGCGGTGAACCAGGACGCGGGCGATGCGCCGGAAACTTCTTCCGCACGGCCTGGCTGGACGCGTGTTTCTGTGTTGATGCTGACTTTGCTGGCTGCCGCCGCCGCGCTATTGCGCTTCTTGTTTCTGGTGCGGAAACCTTTCTGGTTCGATGAATGCTTTAGCGCGGAGGTGTCCCGCCTGAGTTGGTACGACTTCTCGCGGTTGATGTGGTGGCGGGAAGCGAATATGTCGCTGTATTACCTGCTGTTGCGCGGATGGCTGCATTTTGGCTTCAGCCCATTCTTCATTCGCAGCCTTTCAGTTGTTGTTTCGCTTGCTACCTTGCCTGCTGTCTTCTGGCTGAGCCGCAAGCTGTTTGACCGCCGGGTGGCGCTGATCGCGGTCGCGCTGATCACCTTCAACGCGTATCACATTCGTTATGCGCAAGAGGCGCGCAGTTATTCGCTGCTCGTGCTATTGGCCACGCTATCGAGCGGACTCTTCGTCGCGGCTTTGCGGCATCCCTCACGCCGTAATCGGTGGGGTTACGTTCTGGCCAGCGTTCTGGCGGTCTACGCCCACCTCTACGCGCTGTTGCTGGTGGCAGCACAGTGGTTATCGGTGCGTAGTTGGCAGCGCACGCAAATGTCGCGCACGAAAGTTTCCGGCACGCAGGTTGTAATATCCCCCGCCTCGCGTCGCAACTCGATCCATCACGCATGGATCTGGATTGGACTTGCGGTGCTGCCCTTGCTGGCGTTTGCCGCCAAAACAGGAGCGGGCCCCATTCGCTGGATCCCGCAGCCCGGCTTTCGCGATGTGCTGGATTTCGCTGAACACCTCGCGGGCAACGATGGACTGCCTCTGCTTCTGCTCTACGCGGCCGCGTGCGTGGCTGCGATCATCCCGCAAGAAAAAATGACGTGGCTGCTTCGTCCCGGAATCGCTTCGAACCTGTGGGCCCGCCAGTTCCTGTTGGTCTGGCTGCTCTTCCCTGTCGCCCTCACGCTGCTGCTCTCGCTGGCGCGTCCGGTTTTTCTGGGACGTTACTTCATCTTCTGCCTGCCGGCGCTGACCATTTTGGCCGCAGCAGGTCTGGCGCGACTGCGTAGAAGCTGGATGCTTGCCTTCAGCCTTGCCGCCATGCTTCTGCTTTCCATGCAGGGAACATTCCGCTACTACGACCACGACTTCGATCTGGAGCGCGATGGTTCGGGGGCTGCCGCAGACTACATTCTCACCCACGCGCAACCTGGCGATGCCATTTTTTTTTACATCCCAGGAGCGCGCACTCCTTATGAGTTCTTCAAGACAGTTCGTGCCGCGGAGGATTCACGAAGCATCGTCGCGGCAGGTCCCGTAATCGAAGCGGAAATCATCTATCCGCGTCACGGCGACCACCTCGACTATCGTGACTTCACCGGCAAACCCACGAGCGACTTCCTGCGCTCAATACTGGGCAAGTACGCGCGGGTTTGGCTGGTGCTGATGAGTAACGGGACTCCTGGCCATCCCGATGCCACTACGCTGATGATCAACCAGGCTCTCGGCGAATCCTTCTCGAGAGTGGAACAGATGCAGTTCCCTGAGGTGGAAGTCAGACTCTACAGCAAACCGTAACGCGGTCAGGGCATACTCGGCGCGGTATTCTCTACCAGAATATTGTGCCTAATGTTCCAACCGGAACATTCTAAAATGGCGAAATTCAGCGGTTTAAGTCGTTGATTTCTCGTGCAGGCTTTGGGGCGAATCAATGGATACAAAGGGTTAGGCTGTGGAAGAAACGTCTACTTTCGAGGACATCCAATGACTACGGAAGTAGGCTTGACACTCGCGGCCTGTACTTAAAGACGTGGCCGCGAGTTGCCGGCTGCCGATGTGATGCTTACTTAGGCTGGTCCAGCGTGATGCCTTGTGTTCCGGGCTGCTTCTCGGCTTTGGCTTTCTTGGTGAGCAGAGTCTGGTCGACCCAATGGTCGGCGGTCTTCAAATCTTCCTGACGCTGGTTGAGGTCGTCGCATTCCACGTCGGCCTTTTCACGGTACATCAGGTTCAAATAGGCCATGGCATCGTCGTAGTCGGGACGTAGCTGGATCGCCTTATTCAGACTCTCAATGCCCTCCTGGATCGAGGGTCCATTCTTGGCCTTTAATTCGGCGCAGGCCTGTTTCTGGTCTTTGTTCTTGGGATTTAGGTTCTCATCCGGCTTGAGGCCGAGTTTAGCGCGCTCTTCCATACGAGGCTGGTAGCAGGCCGTCCAGTCAATGACGCCCACCGAGTAGTAGGGCTCGGGATCGTTGGGGTCCAGGTCACCGGCCATGCGGTAAAACTTCTTCGCGTCGTCGAACTTCTTCATGTTCAGGTACAGGTACGCGATTCCTTTGGCGGAATTGACTTTCTGATCCCGCGCCGCATTCATGGCGAGGACGTTCTGATATTGCTCGATGGCCTGTTCCGCCATTTTGTTGTTCTCGGGAGTGTCAGCGCCAGGGATATATTGCTGAGCGAAGGCAGTAGCCAAATACATTTTGGCATTGATCAGAGTGGGGTCCAAGGCGACGCTCTGTTGGAAGTGGTCGATGGCCTCTTCGTATTTGGCGTTCTTGTAAGCGGTCACGCCCTTGTTAAGCTGGTCGCGAGCACGCAGCTTGCTGCAGCCCACGGAAGAGAACAGCGCCAGCATAGCGGCCGCCAGCGTCACTAGACGAATGTGTTTATTCATTGCAGTATAAGTCTCCCTTGCCACAGCATCCTAGGCCCAGAGACAGCGGGTTGACAAGTGCTGGTCGAGCGTTCCTTAGCAGAAGCGGCACGGGAACCACAGTTCCCGTGCGCGGGCTGAATGAGATGCGCGACATTTCCGGGCGCTCTTTAGTAGTGGGGCGTGCTCTTAGCCGCCCGCTTCGATCTTCGCGGTAATCAGACCGACCTTATCGACTCCCGCCGCGTGTGCGATGTCAATCACATTGGCCACATCGGCAAAGGGGATAGCGTCATCGCCCTTCACGAACATGACTTTCTCGGCGCGGGTTTTATAGATATCGGCCAGACGCCCCTGCAGGTTATCCCACGTGGCATCTTCCTGGTTGATCTTCAGGCCGGGATCCTGACCGGCGCCGCGATCGAGCAACTGCACCACGATGGTGCGGTCCGGTGTGTTGTTCTTGGGCGCATTGGGTGGAGGCGGCTGGGGAACCAGCGCATCCAAACCCTTCGGCGTCAAAGGCGTGATCACCATGAAGATGATGAGCAGCACCAACAGCACGTCAATGAGCGGAGTGACGTTGATGTTGGCGCTTTGCTTTCCGCCGCCACTTCCCATTGCCATACTCATAGTCGATTCTCCTCTATTGCCCAGGCGCCGGAGCGGTGGGCGGAGCGTTTGGAGTGCTTTTCCTCTGGTCGGTGAGCAAGCCCAGATCATCCACACCGGCGGCGCGCACAGCGTCCACTACCTGGACCACATTGCCGAAGTGGGCGCGGGCATCCGCCTTAAGATAGACCTCTTTGTTCGTGCGATTGGTCAGGCGATCCCTCACCTTGCCAGTCAAACTGTCCACCGCGATCTTGTCGGAGCCGAAAAATACATCGCCGTTTTTCATGACCGAAACCAGCAGTGCGTCTTCCTTGTCAGCGTCTTGCATCGGCGTCGGGTTGTTTACCTTGGCCATGTCCACGCTGATGCCCTTCTGCAACATGGGGGTGATCACCATGAAGATGATCAGCAGCACCAACATCACGTCCACCATGGGCGTAACGTTGATGTCCGAGTTGACATTGGCCGCTTCGTTCCGTTTGGCTATTGACATAATTTCTCCGTAAGACAGTTGCCGGCGGCCAATTGCCAGCTGCCAGCAAAACCCGGGACCGCTTCGGTTGGGAAGGCCGGTGCTGGGAATCATCCCAGCACCGGACAGCAACTCACAGCGGACGTCCGGCCCTAAAGACGCTTAAACGACCTAGGACCGGCGAACGTCCCGCCGCTTCAGGAAGTAGTCGATCAGTTCACTCGACGAGTTGTCCATCTCCACATCGAACGCTTCCACGCGTCCGGTGAGGTAGTTGAACATCATGACGGCGGGAATGGCTACCAACAACCCGAAGGCTGTGGTTACCAGCGCTTCGGAAATGCCGCCTGCGACCGCGCCCAGACCGGTCGCCTTGTTTTGGGAAATACCCTTGAAGGCGTTCAGGATGCCCATCACCGTGCCGAACAGTCCCACGAAGGGGGCCGTCGAACCGATGGTGGCCAGACCGCCCAATCCGCGCTTGAGTTCGGCGTGAACGATGGCTTCAGTGCGCTCGAGCGCGCGCTTGGAAGCTTCAATGGTCTCGCCGGGAATAGCGCCGGGGCTATCCTGGTGCGCTTTGAACTCCATCAAGCCAGCGGTGACAACCTTGGCTAAATGGCTCTTCTTGTTGCGCTCGGCGACCTTGATGGCCTCGTCGATGCGGCCGTCGCGCAGAGCTCCGGCAACGGCGGGAGCGAAGGCGCGAGACTGCTTGCGGGCCGCGTTGTATGCCATGGCACGGTCAATCATGACGCCGATCGACCAGCCCGACATAATGAACAGAACGATGCACACGATCCTCGCGATGATACCCATTTGGTGCCATAGCGAAATCGGATCCCAACCCACTTCGCCGCCTTCTTGCACAATCCATGCGGCGACCCTAGGGACATGACTGATCACTGCTGTTGCCACGTTAGCTAACATGAGTTGTTTTTCCCTCCTCGGAACTTCTTAGACTTTGATGCGAGATCTGTACGCCCTGCAAAAGGTTGACGGCAAAAAGTTGACCGTGACGCTCCACATTCGCGTACCTGAGATGAAAAGTACGGCGACCGCGCCCGATAAAAGGGCTCTCCCGGCCACCGTTTTGGGTGAGAAGGGGAGGGCCATTCTGTTTACACTTTCTGACGTTACTGCGCTCACGCCGCCGGGATTTAGCCTCCGGCGAGAGTGAAGTTAACCAACACTTCCGTATCCACTTCGACCGGTTCGCCGTTGAGCAGGTACGGACGATACTTCCACTGCTTCACAGCATCGATGGCCGCTGGGGCCAGCATTGGATGCCCGCTCACCAGCGTTAGGTTTTCGATGGAACCATCCTTGCTGATTACTGCTCTCAACACAACCTGACCCGAGATGCGTGCCTGCCGCGCCAAGGGTGGGTAGTTTGGGTTGACCCTGCGGACCAAAAGACCGGCAGAGACGCCCTGGGAAACACGAACACGTTGCGGTGCAGCGACCTTGGGCACAGCCACGGGGGTTGAACTGATAATCCCGCCAATCACGCCGCCCATCTGGCCACCGGGAATGCCTCCCGGAACGCCGCCCACGACGCCGCTCGACGCCATCATTGGCGGAGCTTCGTCTTCCTTGATCATCTGAATCTTTTGCGGAATCTTGGTGGGCGTGCGGAGAGCTCCGTTCACAATATCGGTCTGAATCTGCTTCACCACGTGTACCGGAGCAGCGGCCGGAGGTGGTGGTGGCGGAGGCGGGGGTGGGGCCACCAGAAACGTCATTAACTGTGTCTTGGGCAGGGCTTCGGTAAAGATGAGGGGCATCAGAACCATAAGGCCGATCAAACCTATCTCGAGAAAGATAGCGAATGTCGTCGTCCGTCCCCGCTTCGTCTTAAGCCTGCCACCCGATTCCAGAAGGCTATCTTCAAACATAAGAGTTTCTCCCTACTTCAGAGCCTACGTAAGCTTAGACACCGACTGACTCCCCTTTGCTCCCAAACTCAATCACGCAAGCCGACAAGGTTTACTTAAGCCCTTAGCTGGCTTCGCCAAAGCCTTTGCAAACAAAGCCTTGCAACAAACGGCTTACTACGCTACCGGGCCATCACTTCGCCCGGCTAGGCATCGCAACCGGCCGTTTGCCCCTCTCGATCCGCCAGTCCTGGTAGGCAACCAGGATGGGAGCGGCGATGGCAATCGACGAATACGTGCCGATTAAGATGCCAATTACGAGCGCGAGGCTAAACCCACGAAGCACCTCGCCGCCGAACAAATAAAGTGCAAGTACGGTAAGGAAGGTTAGCCCGGCTGTCAAGATGGTTCTGCTTAACGTTTGGTTGATGCTCCGGTTAACGATTTCCGAGAGCTTCTCCCGCCGCATGAGTTTAATGTTTTCCCGGATGCGGTCAAATACCACGATCGTGTCGTTATTAGAGTAACCAATCAAAGTCAGGATGGCGGCGATGACGGTCAGGGAAATGTCTTTGTTGAGCAGGGAGAATGCTCCGACGGTGATCAGCGTGTCGTGAAATACCGTGACCACGGCCGCAACTCCGTAAATCCACTCGAAGCGGAAGCCCAGGTAAATCAGCATTCCAGCCAGCGAATAGGCTGTCGCCAGCAGGGCCTGCCGCCGCAACTGAGCACCCACCTGGGGTCCAACGATCTCGACGTTGCGCACCCCGAAATCCGACAGGAAGAAGCCATCCGGCAGAGAAGCCACCACCGCGGGGTCGACCCCGCCCTTCAATTGATCGAATGAACTTAGCACGCCGCCTTGCCCTTTGTCGCGGGCATCCACGATGGCTTGGGCTTGGAGGGTATATTTCTGATCGGCGTCGGAGCCCAGGTGCATTGGGTCTTTATCCATCAGGTAATTCTTAATGGCCAAAGAGCTGGAGTTGTTCAGATCCAGCTTGCCCGCGGGAACGTTGGTCTCCAGCGTATTGATGATCTTGTTCTTGCCGTTGTCGAGGGCCTGCTCGGTGGTTTCCTGGACGTCGAGGTCGATCAGAACCTCGTTGTTCGAAGGCACGTCATAGCGCTGAATCTTCGCGTTGTGCAGGCCGGCGCGGTCCATGGCCGTGCGCAGTGCATTATCGTTGGGCGTGTGCGAGAACTTGACATAAACCAGCGTGCCGCCGCGGAAGTCCACGCCATACGGGATGCCGTGCCAGAACAACATGGAAGATATGCCCGCCACGCTGAAGACGAGTGAGAAGGCGAGAAAATACCACTTCCAGCCCAGAAAATCTACGTTTGTATTGCGAAAGAACTCCACCTAGCTAGCCCCTTATCTGATCGGTGATCGGGCGATCTGGTCATCTGGCGATTGAAAACCCACTTGATCGCCCGATGGCCCGATCACCCAATCTCCCGATTCCCTTAAATGCTCAACGCGTCGCCACGCTGTTTGCGGCTCAGGATCCAGTCGAAGATCGTGCGCGATACGAACACCGCCGTGAACAGGTTGGCCAGCAACCCGAAAGTGAGCGTGACCGCAAATCCCTGAACAGGGCCGGTTCCGAAGAGGAACAGAATTGCGGCCGACACGATGGTAGTGACGTGTGTATCCACTATAGTGATCCAGGCGTGGCTAAAACCCTGATCCACCGCGGAAGGCGGCGTCTTGCCGTTGCGCAACTCTTCGCGAATGCGCTCGAAAATCAGCACATTGGAATCTACGCCCATGCCAACGGTGAGGATCACGCCGGCGATACCCGGCAGCGTCAGCACTGCCCCAACATAGCCCATGAATCCGAGCAGGATGACGAGATTCAACAGGAGCGCAATGTCGGCATTAATGCCGGCGGCGCGGTAGTAAATCAGCATGAAAATCAGCACCACAAGCATGCCGACGACGGCGGCACGAACGCCCGCGCGGATCGAATCCGTACCGAGCGACGGCCCGACCGTGCGCTCCTCCAGATACTTGATGCCCGCAGGCAGCGCGCCCGAGCGCAGGATCATGGACAGATCCTTGGCCTGCTGCTGGTTCATGCTGCCGCCACTGATCGTGCCGGTGTCGCGGATGGCCTCTTTGATATTGGCGACTTCCTGCACTTTGCCATCGAGGACCACTCCCAGACTCTCGCCCACATGAGCGGAGGTAAAGGCGTAAAAGCGCTGCCCGCCCTCGCCGGTAAGGGTGAAGCTCACGTCGGGCTGTCCATTCTGGTCGGTGCTGGCCTGCGCATCCCGCAGATCTTTTCCCCGGACAGCGGAAACTCGGGACACTAGATACCAGGACTGATCGCCAGCAGCCGATCCGGCAGCCGCGTGCCCGGGAAGCAGTATCGCATCCGGCGGTAAAACGCCACCCTTATCCTGCATCGCAGCCTGCTCGCTGGGATAAGGGCCGCCCAACACCTGCTTTATTTCAAGCATGGCGGTGGACTGCATAATGTCCTTCACCCGGCCGGGATCGTCTACGCCGGGCAACTGGACCAGAATCTGGTACTGGCCCAGACCGTGCTCCTGAATCGTCGGCTCACTTACGCCCAGCGAGTCAATCCGGTTGCGGATGGTCTCGATCGCCTGGGTCACAGCCTTGTTCTTCAAGTCGCTGAGCATCTGCGGCTTCATGGACAGCGTAAAGGTATTGTCCGCTCCCGAAGTTAAATCGTATTCAGGCAAGCGCTCGCTCGCGATATCCAGCAGATCCTTGCGAGCATCCGGCGGGACGCCCTTCAGCACAACCCGGTCCGGATTGTTCTGCGGATCGGGCTGGGAGATATCGGCAAAGGCAATCTTGCGCTTGTTGAGCTGCTCTTTGAGAGTTTCGATGGCATTGTCGGAATCAATCTTTACCGCATCATTGACCTGCACTTGCAGGATGAGATGGGTTCCGCCACGCAAATCCAGACCAAGGTTAATGCGCTTGGTCATGGCGTCGAGCAGGCCCGCGCCCGAAAAACTCTGCGGTATGCCGAAGATCCCGAACAGGAAGACGAGCAGGACTCCGACGATGAGTGCCAATTTCCCGAGTAAATTCTTGTTCATAACGAAAAAATCCAAATATTTGGGTTGTGCCGCGACTACTTGGTCTTAGTCTCGTCCTCCGTGGTCGTGACTTGGGTCACGGAAGCCTTGGTCACTTCCAACACGATATTGTTGGGAGGAACGCGCAGATGAACGCTGTCGTCTTTGAGCGCCATGATGATTCCCCGGAGGCCGCCGCTGGTGACCACTTTGTCGCCAGTCTTGAGGCCATCCAGCATGGCCGTCCATTTTTTCTGGCGCCGCTGCTGGGGAAGAATCAGCAGAAAATAAAAGATCGCAAAAATGAAAATGAGCGGGGCGACGCTCAACCACCCCATTCCGCCCGCAGCTTGCACCGCCAAGAAAGATTGCATATTCATCAAGCCATGTTTATCAGACTATGATCGCCGAGTTACGTACACCAGACCTTACGGACCCAATCCGCGAACAATCGCCCGCGCCTGCACTCACCACAGCCCTGTCATTTCACGACGGGAGTTCTGCTCGATTCCGGCCGGATCGTCTACCGTTCAAGCTTGAATCCGGGGGAGGCCTTCCCAGGAAGGTCTACGGTTTCGGTCGAGACCAGACGCTAGAGAAAACGGGACTCTTCCCCAAGTCGAATAGAATGACGCACCCGCCGCATAGTGTCAAGGTAGAAACTCAGGTTATGCAGGGTATTTAAGACCTGAGCCAGCACTTCATTAGAAGCATAAAGATGTCGCAAA
>Ga0182015_10000748_pt1 | contig 45241 bp, 39 predicted proteins | sample 712P3MmetaG_FD_120478 | JGI IMG/M metagenome (GOLD analysis project Ga0182015, IMG submission 120478) | Permafrost microbial communities from Stordalen Mire, Sweden - 712P3M metaG | ecosystem: Environmental > Terrestrial > Soil > Wetlands > Permafrost | place: Sweden: Stordalen | collected...
CCCGACGCCCAGCAGCGGCTCGAGGAAGCGGCCGGTGTGCGATTCCGCCACAGCCGCGACCTCCTCGGGCGTCCCGGTCGCCACCACCCTGCCGCCCTCGTCGCCGCCCTCGGGCCCGAGGTCGATCAGCCGGTCGGCGCTCTTGATCACGTCCAGGTTGTGCTCGATCACGACGACCGAGTTTCCGGCGTCCACGAGCCGCGCCAGCACGTCGAGCAGCCGCTGGACGTCGGCGAAGTGCAGCCCGGTGGTGGGCTCGTCGAGGATGTAGAGCGTGCGGCCGGTCGCGATCTTCGACAGCTCGGTGGCCAGCTTGATCCGCTGGGCCTCGCCGCCCGACAGCGTCGTCGCCGGCTGGCCGAGGCGGATGTAGCCGAGGCCCACGTCGTTCAGCGTCGCCAGGCGCCGGTGGATCGCCGGGATGTGCGTGAAGAACCCCAGCGCCTCCTCGACGGACATGTCGAGCACATCGGCGATCGTCTTGCCCTTGAAGCGCACCTCGAGCGTCTCGCGGTTGTAGCGGCGCCCGTGGCACTGCTCGCACGGCACGTACACGTCCGGCAGGAAGTGCATCTCGATGCGGATCTGGCCGTCGCCGCGGCAGACCTCGCAGCGGCCGCCCTTCACGTTGAAGGAGAAGCGGCCCGGCTTGTAGCCCCGCGCCCGCGCCTCCGCCGTCTTGGAGAACAGGTCGCGGATCACGTCGAACAGCCCCGTGTAGGTCGCCGGGTTCGAGCGCGGCGTGCGCCCGATCGGCGACTGGTCGACGGCGATGATCTTGTCGAGCGCGTCGATTCCGGAGACCTCGCGGTGCGCCCCCGGACGCTGGCGGGCCCGGTGCAGGCGGTTCGCGACCGCCTTGTAGAGCACGTCGTTGACCAGCGTGGACTTGCCGGAGCCCGACACGCCGGTGACGCACGTCAGCGTGCCGAGGGGGACCCGCACGTCGATCGCCTTCAGGTTGTGCTGCGTCGCTCCGTGGATCTCGATCGCCCCGCTCGGCGTGCGCCGCCGCGAGGGTACCTCGATCCGCGCGGCGCCCGAGAGGAACTGGCCGGTCAGCGACTCCGCGACCGCCTCGACCTCGCTGGCGGTCCCCTGCGCGACGATCCTCCCCCCGTGCTCGCCGGCGCCCGGGCCGAGGTCCACGAGATGGTCCGCAGCACGCATCGTCTGCTCGTCGTGCTCGACGACCAGCACGGTGTTGCCGAGGTCGCGCAGCCGCTCGAGCGTCGCAACGAGCTTCGCGTTGTCGCGCTGGTGCAGCCCGATCGAGGGCTCGTCCAAAACGTAGAGCACGCCGACCAGCGCCGAGCCGATCTGCGTGGCGAGCCGGATCCGCTGCGCCTCGCCGCCCGACAGCGTCGCGGCCGCGCGATCCATCGAGAGGTAGCCGATCCCGACGTTCTCGAGGAAGCGCAGGCGCTCGCCGATCTCGCGCACGATCAGGCGCGCGATGTGGCGTTCGGTGTCGCTCAGCTGAACGTTCTCCAGCCAGCTCAGCGCGCCGCGCGCCGACAGCGCGCAGAACTCGTTGATCGGCGTCCCCGCCACCAGCACCGCGAGGGACTCGGGCCGCAGCCGCGCGCCGTGGCAGTCCGGGCAGGGCCGGACGCTCATGTACTCCTCGATCTTCTCGCGCGCGAGATCGGACTCGGTCTCGCGGTAGCGCCGCTGCAGGTTGTTCACGATGCCCTCGAAACGCGCGGCGTAGGCACGCTCGCGACCGTAACGGTTGCGGTAGCGAACCTCGACCCGCTCGCCTTCGGTGCCGTAGAGGAAGACCTGCCGCTGGGCCTCGCTGAGCGTGCGCCACGGCGCCTCGACGTCGATCCCGTAGCGCTCGGCCAGAGCGGCGGTCATCTGGTCGTAGTAGCCGGAGTTGCTCACCGCCCACGGCGCGAGCGCGCCCTGCGCGATCGACAGCTCGGGGTCCGGCACGACCAGCTCCGGATCGATCTCGAGCTGCGAGCCCAGGCCGGTGCAGCGCGGGCAGGCGCCCTGCGGCGCGTTGAACGAGAAGATCCGCGGCTCGAGCTCCGGCATCGACGTCCCGCACTTCAGGCAGGCGAACTTCTCCGAGAACGTCAGCGTCTCCCCCAGCCCACCGCCTGCCCCCCGTGATGGGGGGCCTGCCCCCCGCGATGGGGGATCGCGCTCCACGATCGTCACCGCCACGATCCCCTCCGCGAGCGCGGCGGCCGTCTCGATCGAGTCGACCAGCCGCTTGCGCACGTCCGGTCGCATCACGAGACGGTCGACGACCACGGCGATGTCGTGCTTGACCTGCTTCTCGAGCACGATCTCGTCCTCGAGCCCGCGCAGCTCGCCGTCCACCAGCACCCGCGCGAAGCCCTCGGCCCGCAGCTCCTCGAGCAGCTTCCCATACTCGCCCTTGCGCCCGCGCACGACCGGCGCCAGCACCATGAAGCGCGTGCCCTCCGCCAGCTCGAGCACCTGATCGGTGATCTGCTCGATCGACTGACCGGCGATCCGCGCGCCGCAGACGTGGCAGTGCGGCACACCGATCCGCGCCCACAGCAGACGCAGGTAGTCATAGATCTCGGTGACCGTCCCGACCGTCGAGCGGGGGTTGCGCGAGGTCGTCTTCTGGTCGATCGAGATCGCCGGCGACAGGCCCTCAATCGAATCCACGTCCGGCTTGTCCATCTGGCCGAGGAACTGGCGCGCGTAGGCTGACAGCGACTCGACGTAGCGGCGCTGGCCCTCGGCGTAGATCGTGTCGAAAGCCAGCGAGGACTTGCCGGACCCCGACAGGCCCGTCAGCACCACCAGGGCGTCGCGCGGCAGGCTCAGCGAGACGTTCTTCAGATTGTGCTCGCGGGCCCCTGTGACGACGATCTCATTCGCGGACGGCAACTCATCAACGATTGTACCGAGGCGAACAGACGTTCGTCTCGGGCAGGGCAGACAAAACCCCGCCGAGGGGGTGAGATAAACCACGCCGGAACCGCCTCCTTCCGCCACGCCGGCGTCTACACTCAGCCCTTCACAGCGGCCAAGAGCGAGGTGATCAGCGTGAGCGAGCAGCACCGTGCCGGCGAAGAGCCCTCCGAGGAGCTCCTGCGGCGCGCGCTGCTCGACAGCGAGAGCTCGGCGGCGGTGGCGATGCGCGTCGACGGCCTGGCGCTGTGCGACGAGCTGACGATCATCTTCCACGGCCGCCGCGACCTCTCGACGATCCAGACCTACGTCGCGCTCGGCTCGCACGCCGCCGGCGACGCCGTCAGCGGCGACGAGCTGCTGCGCGTGCCCTGCGACCTCGACCTGGCCCACGCCTTCGACCGCGAGGAGGCGCAAGCGCTCTACCGCGATCAGGCCGCTGCGCTGCGCGATGCGCTGATCGCCGCCGACACGGTGCTGGCGGTCTGGCGCGAGCCGCTCGCCGAGATCACCTCGGCGCGGATCGAGATCGACCGCGGCGTTTCAAGCCCGGTCGACGCGCCGGCGCCGCGCCTGATCCCGGTCGCCCTGCGCGCCGCCGAGCGCCGGCTCAGCGTCGTCGCGGTCTGCAACGCCCGCACGCTGGCCGAGGGTCGCCCGCCGCTCGGGATCGCCTGCATCCAGCACGAGCTGAGCCACGTCTACCCGCTGACCGACGACCCCGAGCACGCGCTCGCCGACTTCTTCGAGCGCGCCGCCGACCACGCGCACCAGCTGGCCGATCAGCTGGCCCACCAGGAGGCCTCGGTCGAGCGCTTCCTGGAGCTTTCCGGGGAGTAGCGGGATCTGAGGATCTGCTGTTCGGGCGGGCGCATGCGCCCGCCCGAGGGTCGGTGCATGCACCGACCCGGGCCTCGGCGCATGCGCCGAGGACCAGCCCAACCCCGATCAGGCCGGCGTGCGACGCGTCCGCGCGGGTCTCGCGAGCAGTGCGCAGGCCACGAGACCGACCACGACCTCGGCGGCCCAGACGGGCGCGTCGCTCGTGTAGATCGAGCCGTGGTAGGCGAGCCAGGCGAACGGCTCGAGGACCAGCAGGGCCGCGACGAGCACACCGAGCGGCCGCGAACGCGTCCGTTGCCAGACCGCGCCGAGTGCACCGAAGAGCGGCCCGCTGAGGGCGGCGAACTTGAAGAAATAGCCGTTCCCGAACGCGAGGCGCAGGTCGTCGAGCCACGGGTGCGGCCCGAGCTGGAGCACGAAGGAATTGGCGACGTAGAACCCGCCCAGCGCGACGAAGGAGACCAGCGCACCGACGAGCGCCGCCGGCGCGGCACGTCCGCCGCCGGCCAGGGCGCCGGCGATAAACGCCAGCAGGAGCCACGGGGCGCTGAGATTGGCGATCGCACTCCGCACCGCGCCACCGTCATTGCCCTTGAGCACCGACATCCCGACGCCGAACACCAGCGCTCCGGCGACGGCGATCCCCACGTTGCGCCAACTCCACGCTTGCACGCCGCAGAGCCTAGCGCGGCGGAGGGGCTACGCGGTCGCCTTCATGTCGGCCAGCGTCCGGCGCAGCTCGCGCAGCTCGTCGCGCAGCCGCGCGGCGTACTCGAAGCGCAGGTCGCGCGAGGCCAGCAGCATCTCCTCCTCCAACTCGACCGCGAGCTTCTCGAGCTCGTGCGGCGCCAGCCCCTCGGCCCGGGTGCCGGCGCGGCGCCGGCGCTTCGGCGTCTTGGACTCCACGGTGAGGAAGTCCGAGATGTCGCTGACGCCCTTGATGATCGACGCCGCGGTGATCCCGTGCTCCTCGTTGTAGGCGAGCTGGATCGCGCGGCGGCGGTCGGTCTCGTCCAGCGCGTAGCGCATCGAGTCGGTCACGCGGTCGGCGTACATGATCACGGTGCCCTCGATGTTGCGCGCGGCGCGGCCGATCGTCTGGATCAGCGAGGTCGAGCCGCGCAGGAAGCCCTCCTTGTCGGCATCGAGGATGGCGACAAGCGAGACCTCCGGCAGATCGAGGCCCTCGCGCAGCAGGTTGACGCCGACGAGGATGTCGTACTCCCCCAGCCGCAGCGCGCGGATGATCTGGATCCGTTCCAGGGTGTCGATCTCGGAGTGCAGGTAGCGGGCGCGGAAGCCGAGCTCGAGCAGGTAGCTGGAGAGGTCCTCGGACATCTTCTTGGTCAGGGTCGTCACGAGCACGCGCTCGTCGCGCTCGACACGCAGCCGCACCTCGCGCATCAGGTCGTCGATCTGGTTGCGCGTCGCCCGCACCTCCACCTGAGGATCGACGACCCCGGTCGGGCGCACAATCTGCTCGACGACGCGCGCCGAGCGGGTGCGCTCGAACTCGCCGGGAGTGGCCGAGACCAGCACGATCTGCGGCGTGACGCGCAGGAACTCCTCAAAGGTCTGCGGGCGGTTGTCCAGCGCGCTCGGCAGCCGAAAGCCGTAGTCCACGAGCGTCTGCTTGCGCGAGCGGTCGCCCTCGTACATGCCGCCGATCTGGGGGATCGTCTGGTGTGACTCGTCGATGAAGCAGACGAAGTCCGGCGGGAAGTAGTCGAGCAGGCAGTACGGTCGCTCGCCCGGCGCCCGCTCATCTAGGATCCGCGAGTAGTTCTCGATCCCCGAGCAGAAGCCGACCTCGCGCAGCATCTCCATGTCGTACTGGGTGCGCTGCCGCAGCCGGTGGGCCTCCAGCAGCTTGCCCTCCGCCTCGAGCTGTGCGCAGCGCTCCTCGAGCTCGGCTCCGATCGCTGCGACCGCGCGCTCGGTCTGCCCGTCGGGGACGTTGTAGTGCGTCGCCGGCCAGATCGCGACGTGCTCGAGATCGTCGGCCACGAGCTCGCCCGTCAGCGGGTTGAATTCCGACAGCGACTCGACGTCGTCGCCGAACAGCACGGCGCGGTAGGCGGTCTCCGCGTAGGCCGGGAAGACCTCGAGCGTCTCGCCCTTGACGCGGAAGTTGCCGCGGGCGAGCACGGCGTCGTTGCGGGTGTACTGGATCGCGACGAGCTTGTGCAGCAGCGCGTCGCGATCGATGCTCTCGCCGCGGCGCAGCAGCTGCATGTTGCGCTCATAGACCTCCGGCGAGCCGAGGCCGTAGATGCAGGAGACCGAGGCCACGACGATCACGTCGCGGCGCGCGAAGACCGCCGCCGTGGCGGCGTGGCGGAGGCGGTCGATCTCGGCGTTGACCGAGGAGTCCTTCTCGATGTAGAGGTCGCGGCTCGCGACGTAGGCCTCCGGCTGGTAGTAGTCGTAGTAGGAGACGAAGTACTCGACCGCGTTGTCGGGGAAGTAGGTCCGGAACTCGTTGCACAGCTGGGCGGCGAGCGTCTTGTTGTGCGCGATCACGAGCGCCGGGCGCTGCACCGCCTGGATCGTCCCCGCCATCGTCATCGTCTTGCCGGTGCCGGTCGCCCCAAGCAGCGTCGTGAAGCGGTCGCCCGCCTCGATGGACGCCGCGATCTGCTCGATCGCGCGCGGCTGGTCGGCGGCGGGCGTGAAGGCGGAATCCAGGCGGAAGTCGGGCACCGGTTTCAGTATCGCCGATCGCGCTGCTGTGCTCGGGGGGCGCGCGGGGGCGCTCCCCGCGGCAACGACTCCTCCTCGCTACAGGCCGTACTGCTTGGCGTAGGAGCGCTGCGCCCGCTCGACGCGCTCAACGTAGGCGCGCGTCTGCGGGAAGCGGATCGATGAGATCGTGAAGCGCACGCCGGCGTCATGCGCCCGGGCCAGCCAGTCGTCGACATTGGTCTGGCCGCCGTTGTAGGCGGCCAGCGCGAGCGTCTCGTTGCCACCGTACTGATTGAGCAGGTAGCGCAGGTAATACGCGCCGTAGCTGATGTTGACCTGCGGCTCGGCGAGGTCGGCGATCTGGAAGCTGACGCCGCCTGAGCGGTGGGCCAGGAACTCGGCGGTCGCGGGCTCGATCTGCATCAGCCCGAGCGCGCCGGTCGGGGAGGTGCGCGGGTCGAACTTCGTCTCGGCGTAGATGACCGCCGCGATCAGCGCAGGATCGAGGTGCTTCGCCCTGGCCTGCTGGCGGATCACCGACGTGTAGGCCAGCGGCAGCGTCAGGTCGCGCACGATCCGCTTCAGCGTCGGGAGCACCAGCACGCCCGCCGTGACGAGCAGGACGAGCAGCGCGATGGCTCGGGCGGTCCGGCGCCCCATCAGCCGCCCACCGCGGCGAGCACCGCCGCGAGCTGCGCACGCAGCTCCGCCACAGTGCCGTCGTTGACGACGACATGGGTGGCCAGGCGCGCCTTCTCGGCCTGCGGCAACTGAAGCGCCTCCCGCTCGAGCAGCTGCTGCTGATCGCGGCCGGCGAGGCGCTGCACACGCAGCTCGTCATCCGCCACGACGGCGATCGTCGCGTCGTAGCGCGACTGCGAGCCCGCCTCGAACAGCAGCGGCGCTTCGACCACGACGGCCGGCGGGGGCGGCACGCGAGCCGACGCCTGCACGCGAAACGCCTCGATCCGCTCCGCGACGCGCGGCCACAACAGCTGCTCGAGCCAGCGGCGCTGCTCATCGCTGCCGAACACGCGCTTCGCGAGCGCCCGGCGATCGACGGCCTCGCCGTCGAACACCGCGCCGCCGAAGCGCTCGCGCACCGCCGCCGCTACCGCCTCCTCCCAGTAGAGCTCGTGGACAACGGCGTCGGCTGAGAGCACGGCAGCGCCCAGCGCTTCGAGCTGCGCGAGCGCCGTCGACTTGCCGGCGCCGAAACCGCCGGTCAGTCCGACGAACGCCACCGCCATCCGAAGGCCGCTGCTGCGCTACTCGGCGTCGGTCGGCTGCTGCTGCGCGGAGGCATCGGGCGCGTCGGGCGCGGCGTCGAGCTGTGGCTGCACCGCGTCATCGGCGTCGGTGGGCGCGGGCTGCGCTTCGGCATCCTCGGCAGCAGCGGCAGGCGCCTCGACCACGACCTCGGCGACGTCCTCGGGTTCCGCCACCTCGGCGGGCTCCTCCTCGGGCGCCTCGACCACCTCGGCGGCGGCCTCGGGCTCGGCCGGCTCGGCGGGCGCCTCGGGAGCCTCGACCACCTCGGCGCCGGCCTCGGGCTCGGCCGGCTCCGCGGGCGCCTCGGGCGCCTCCACCGGCTCGGCAACCTCCTCGGGTTCGGCCACCTCGCTGGGCGCCTCGACCACCTCGGCAACGCCGGCCGCGGCCGCGGCCTCCTCCCCCACTTGATCCGAGACCTCGGCCCCGGACTCCGCAGCGGCGGTCTGCTCGGACTCACCGGCGGCGGTCGCCTCGGCCTCCGCGCCGTCGTCCTGCGCCGCGTCGCCCTCGCCCTCGCCCTCGGGCTCGATCCGGCGGACCGGTAGCACCTGGCCCTCGACGCGCTTGGCCGAGAGCGAGAGCCGCCGGCGCTCCGAGTCGATTTCCAGGATCTTGACGCGCAGCTCGTCGCCGGGCTGGACGATCTCACGCGGGTTCTCGACGTGGTGGGCGGCGAGCTCGGAGATGTGCACGAGGCCCTCGACGCCGTCGAGGATCTCGACGAAGGCGCCGAAGGTGACGACCTTCGTCACGGTGCCGGCCAGCTCGTCGCCGATGTTGTAGGTGTTGACGATCCGTTGCCACGGATCTTCCTGCGTCTGCTTGAGGCCGAGCGAGATGCGCTGGCGGTCGCGATCGATGTCGAGAACCTTGACCTGGACCGTGTCACCGATCTCGAGCACCTCGCTGGGGTGGTTGACGTGCGACCACGAAAGCTCCGAGATGTGGATCAGACCGTCGATCCCGTCGAGGTCGACGAACGCGCCGAAGTCGACGATGTTGGAGATCTGGCCCTCCACGACGAGGCCCGGGGCGAGGCGGTCGAGGATCTGCTGGCGGACCTCCTTGCGCTCCTCCTCGAGCACCGCGCGACGGGAGAGCACGACGTTGTTGCGCGAGCGGTTGAGCTCGATCACCTTGCATTCGATCTGCGTGCCCATGTACTCGTCGAGATTGGGGACGCGGCGGATGTCCACCAGCGACGCCGGCAGGAAGCCACGCACGCCCAGATCGATGATCAGGCCGCCCTTGACGACCTCGATCACGGTCCCCTCGACCGGCTCGCCGGACTCCGCCGCCGCCTCGATCCGCCGCCACGCCTTCTCGAAGCGGGCACGCTTCTTGGACATGATCAGTCGGCCGTCCTGGTCCTCCTTGGTCAGGACCAGCGCGTCGACCTCCTCGCCGAGCGTGACCTCGTCGTGCGGATCGACGGCCTTGCGGATCGACAGCTCGTTGGCCGGGATGACGCCCTCGGACTTGTAGCCGATGTCCACGAGCACCTCGTCGTGGTCGATGCGCACGACATGGCCCGTCACGACCTCGCCCTCCTCGAAGGGGCGCATCGTCGCGTCGTAGTTCGGGACTATCTGCCCATCGATCTCGAGCAGAAGCCCATTCGAGCCCTCAACGATCTTGGCTGTGGGGTTCTCCATCACGGTGCTCACCGCGCGAAAGCGTAGCGCAGCACCGCAGTACGACCTCCCTCCACACGCGTATGATCGGCGTTGATGCCCACTCGCGCCACCAAGCGCGGCGCGCAGCGCACACCGCTCACGCGCGATTGTGACGTGCTGATCTGCGGCGCCAGCTTCGCCGGGCTCACGCTCGCGCGCGAGCTGGAAGGGACCGGCGCGCACGTGCTCATCGTCGATCGCTACGAGATCGGCGAGCGCTCGACATCGGCCTGCGCCGCGCCGACGGACTGGCTGCACGCGCTCGGCCTGGGCGAGTCGGTCCGCCAGACCTTCGGGCAGCTCGTCATGCACACCGCGACGAGCACGGTCCGCTGGCCGCTGCCGTTCACCTTCTCGACCTTCGACTACCGGTCGCTGTGCGGTCTGCTGCATATCGAGGCGCCCTCGAGCGAGTTCGAAACCGCGACCGTCGAGCGGATCGAGACCGGGCCAGTGCACACCGTCCACACCGATCGTGGCGAGTTGCGGGCGCCGCTGGTCGTCGACGCTCTGGGCTGGCGTCGCGTGCTCTCCAATGCGCCAGCCATCCAGCCGCCGGACGCCCGCCTGTCGCGCGGCCTGGAGATCCACGCAGAGCGCTCCGGGGACGACCTGGAGATCTGGCTCGATCGCCGCTACGTCCGCGCCGGCTACAGCTGGAGCTTCCCGGCCGCCGGCGAGCTGCGGATCGGCTGCGGCTCATTCGAGCCGCGCGACCGTGTCAAGGACTCGACCGTCGCGCTCGCCGCCGCCCTCGGTGCCCCCGCCGCGCGCTTCCAGGGCAACTGGATCCCGCACAAGCTGAGAGCCGCGACCGAGGACGGCGTGTTCTTCGTCGGCGACTCGGCGGGGCATTGCCTGCCGCTCACCGCTGAGGGCATCCGGCCGGCCTTCTACTTTGCGCTAGCACTCGGCCGCGAGCTGCGCCACGTGCTCGCGGGACGCGCAACGCGCGACCAGGCGCTGGATCGCTACAGCGCCTTCAGCGCCCAGCACGCCTGGATCTACACCTGTCTGCTCGCCGCCCAGCACCTCGTCGGGCGCACGACGGCGAGCGCGGCGCTGCGCGTGGCCGTGCGCGCCACGGGCCTGCCGGTGTTCGGCCGCTGGGCCTTCCAGCACTACATGGCGATCGCGCCGCCGCAATTCGCTCAGTGCCGCAGGATCAGCCAGCTTCCAGCCACCAGCAGCAACACGCCGGCGATTCGGGTCGCGTCCAGTGCGTGGTAGCCGGATCCGAACAGGTTGAAGCGGTCGATCACGACCGCCAGCGTGAGCTGACCGGCGATCGTCGCCGCGGTCAGGCCGCCGGTGCCCAGCACGCGCACCGAAACCAGGCTGATCGCCACGATCGCGGCTCCCATCGCGCCGCCGGTCAGCGTCCAGCCCGGTAGCCGGCCCGCCTTGGCGATCGAGCCGAGACCGCCGCCGAACACCAGTGCCAGCACCACGAGCACGACCAGGCCCACGCCGAAGCTGATCGTCGCCGCCTGCAGCGTGCCCACGCCGCGACCGAGCCGGCCGTTGACGTTGGCCTGCGTCGCCACGAGCGCGCCGGCGCAGACGGTCAGAACGATCGCGAGCGTGCGGCTGATCGTCACTTCGCCTCGAGCCAGTTGGGACCGACGCCGACGTCGACGGCCAGCGGCGGATCGAGCTCCCAGGCGCCGACCATCTCCGCCGCCACGACCGCGCGCAGGCCCTCCATCTCCGCCAGCGGCCCTTCGAACAGCAGCTCGTCGTGGATCTGCAGGATCAGTTTCGAGCGCAGGTCGGCGCACGCGCGATGGCAGCGCACCATCGCCACCTTGATGATGTCCGCCGCGGTGCCCTGGATCACGGTGTTGACCGCCAGACGCTCGCCGAGTGCGTGCTGCTGGCGGTTGCGCGCGCGCAACTCGGGAATCTGGCGCCGCCGACCCAGGAGCGTCGTCACGTAGCCCTGTTCGATCGCCGTCGCGATCGTCCTCTCGATGAACTCGCGCACGGCCGGGAAACGCTCGAAGTAGGTGGCGATGAACACTGCGGCCTCCTCGCGCGGGATCTGCAGCCGATCGGCGAGGCCGAAGTCGGTCAGCCCGTAGACGATCCCGTAATTGACCATCTTCGCCTTCGAGCGCATGCCGGCATCGAGCTGGTCGGCGTCGACGCCGAAGACCTGGCAGGCCGTGGCCGTGTGGACGTCCTCGCCTCGCCGGAAGATCTCCTTCAGCACCGGCTCCTGCGCGAGCTGCGCGAGGATCCGCAGCTCGACCTGCGAATAGTCGGCGGCGAGCAGCACGCAGCCGGGCCCGGCGACGAAGCAGCCGCGGATCTCGCGCCCGAGCGGCGTGCGGATCGGCACGTTCTGGAGGTTCGGGTTGACCGAGGAGAGCCGCCCCGTCGCGGCGACCGTCTGGACGAAGGTCGTGTGCAGTCGGGAGCTCGGATCGACAAGGCCCGGAAGCGGCTCGAGGTAGGTCTTGACGAGCGTGGACAGCTCCCGCCAGCGCTCGATCAGCGGCACGATCGCGTGCTCCTCGCGGATCGCCGCGAGCACCCGGGCGTCGGTGGAGTAGCCGGTCTTGCCGCGACGCTTGCGTGACAGCGCGAGCTTCTCGAACAGGATCGATCCGAGCTGCTGGGGCGAGCCGATCAGGAACTCCTCCCCCGCCGCGGCGTGGATCGAGCGCTCGAGCGCCGCGACCTCCTCCTGCACGCGAGCCGTGATCTCGGCGAGGCGGTCGAGGTCGAGCGCGATACCGGCCTCCTCCATCGCCCGCAGCACGACGATCAGCGGCAGCTCGACCTCTTCGAAGAGCGCCGTGAGCTCGCGCTGCTCGAGCTCGGGCCGCTGGGCGGCGGCGAGCGTCGCGACCGCCGCCGCCTCCCAGGCGGCGGGATCGTCGAGGCCGGGGTCGATTCCGCGGTCCTCACACAGCTCACGCAGCGGATAGCCCCGCCGCGCCGGCTCGAGCAGGTAGGCGGCGACCATCGTGTCGAACGACAGGCCGACCGGCACCGCGCCGAGCGCCTTCGCGTCGTGGGCGAGCACAGCGCGATCGCCGAGCGCAGCGACCAGCTCGCCCGGCCCCGCGCATTCGCCGACGAGCACCTCGGAGGGCCCGGTCGCCACGGCGAAGCGCCACGGGCCGCCGTCGCCGAACAGCGCGCCCTCGGGAACCGGCGGCGCGCACACCGCCACCGCGACCTCCTCGGCGGCGATGTCGGCGAGGGCCCCGAGCGCCACCTCGCGGAGCACGCCGGCGGCGCTCACAGCCGGATGTGCCGCCGGCACGCCGCCGAGCGCCTCCTCCAGCCGGCGCAGCGGGTCGCGCAGCTCGTAGCGCCGGAACGTCTCGCGCAGCGCCGTGAGGTCGGGCTCGGCGGCCAGCACGTCCTCGAGCGAGAGCTCGAGCGGCAGGTCGCGCTGCATCGTCGCGAGCTGCTTGGACACGATCGCGTCCTCGCGGTGTGCCACGAGGTTCTCGCGGCGTTTGACGCCGCTGACCTCGTCGGTGCGATCCAGCAGGGACTCGAGCGTCCCGAAGCTCACCAGCAGCTCGGCGGCGGTCTTCTCGCCGATCCCGGGGACGCCGGGGATGTTGTCCGACGTGTCGCCCTTGAGGCCGTAGAAGTCCGGGATCTGCTCCGGCGCGATGCCGTAGCGCTCGATCACCGCGGCGCGGTCGTACAGCTTGGTCTCGGTGATCCCGCGGGCCGTCGCCATCACGCTGACCAGGCCCTGTTCGTCGATCAGCTGGAAGGCGTCGCGGTCGCCGGTCACGATCGAGACCGAGATCCGCTGCTCGATTGCCCGCTGGGCGATCGTTGCCAGCACGTCGTCGGCCTCATACCCATCCAGGCGGGCGTTGCGGTAACCGAACGCCTCGACGAGCGGCTCGAACGCCGGCCACTGCTCGCGCAACAGGTCGGGGCGCGAGCGGCGCTGCGCCTTGTACTCGGGATAGGCCTCGGTGCGCCCGGAGGTGCCGGCGTCCCATGCCACGATCGTGGGCGTGGCGCCGTACTCGGTGATCAGCTTCACGAGCATCGACGCGAAGCCGAAGATCGCGTTCGTCGGCTCACCGGTCGAGGTCGCGATCGACTCGGGCAGTGCGAAGAACGCGCGATAGACGAGGCTGTTGCCGTCGATCAGGAACAACGAGGGCGCGGGCACTGCGACGTGACTCTAGTGGAGCACCCGGCACCGCTAGCATCCACCATGATGCGGGTCACGATGAGCGGCGGCGGCGGGCTCATCGGCAGTCGCGTCGTGGCGGCGCTGCGGGAGCGCGGCGACGAGGTGACGATCCTCAGCCGCTCGGGATCGGGCGCCACCGTCAGCTGGGATCCGCTCTCCGGACCACCGCCGGCGAGCGCGCTGGAGGGTCGAGACGCCGTCGTCCACCTTGCCGGCGAGCCGATCGCTCAGCGCTGGAGCCCGGCGGTGCGTGAGGCGATCCGCGCAAGTCGCACGCAGGGGACCGCGAACCTGGTCGCCGGCATCGCCGCGCTCGAGAACCGCCCCGGCATCCTCGTCAGCGCCGGCGCCGTCGGCTACTACGGCAACCGCGGCGATGAGCTGCTGACCGAGAGCTCGACGCCCGGAACGGGCTACCTCGCCGATGTCTGCATCGACTGGGAGGACGCGGCGCTCGTGGCGCGCGAGCTCGCCGTGCGCGTCTGCGTACTGCGCACCGGCGTCGTGCTCGACCGCCACGGCGGGGCGTTGGCGAAGATGCTGCCACCGTTTCGAGCGGGCGTCGGCGGGCCCGTCGCCGGCGGTCGCCAGTACATCTCGTGGATCGCTCTCGCCGACCTCGCCGCGCTCTATCTGGCCGCGCTCGACGACCCCCGCTACGACGGGGCCTTCAACGCCACCGCCCCCACGCCCGTCACCAATGCCGACTTCTCCCGCGCGCTCGGAGCGGCGCTGCACCGCCCGGCGCTGCTGCCCGTTCCCGGCGCGGCGCTGAAACTGCTCTACGGCGAGATGGCCGAGATCGTCACCAACAGCCAGAACGCCGTGCCGGCGCGCGCGCTGGAGCTCGGCCACCGCTTCGCGCACGCCGACCTCGCCGGCGCCCTGGCCGACGCGCTCAGCTGATCTCGCGCGCCCGCACGAGCGCTCCGCGCGGGCAGCTCAGCTGATCTCGCGCGCCAGCACGAGCGCTCCGCCCGGGCAGCTCAGCTGATCTCGCGCGCCAGCACGAGCGCTCCGCCCGCCCCGACGCGGTAGCCGTCGATGCGCTGCAGCGAGGTGTCGCCCGCGGCATCGATCGTGTAGTCGCCGAGCGTCCCCTTGAAACCGCTGTGTCCCAGGGCGAAGAACGCGCTCCGCAGGTGCGGGCGATTCGGTGCGTTGCGGCCCGCCTTCGCGATCGCCGCCAGGATGTCGTTCATCGCGTCGTAGCCGTAGAGCACATAGACGCTCGGAGCGGCCGTGAAGACACGGCGGTACTGCGCGAACACCGCCTGCGCGGCCGCCGGGTACTGGCTGGGCTCGAGGATCGGGCTCGTCACGTACGTCGCGCTCGCCGCGGCGCCCAGCGCGCGCAGGAACGCCGGCGTCGCGAGTGTGCTCGGGGCGAAGAGCTTCGCCCCGGGCGCCGCGGCATGCAGCGCCTGCCACAGCGCGGCGGCGCCCGCGTCCGCGCTCCCGCCGAGCAGGATCGCGTCCGGATGCTCGGCCGCGACCGCCGACGCGACGCGTGCGTAGTCGCCCGGGCTGCTCAGCGACGAGGTGTCGATCCCTGGCTGGTCCCCGACGACCGTGATGCCCGCCGCCGCCGCGTCGCTCGCGACCTCTTTGGCGATCACGCCGTTGAAGTTCTCTGGGGCGTTCGAGTCGTCGCTCAGCAGCGCCAGCCGCCTGACGCCGAGCGAGCGCATCCAGCTGACCGCCGCCCTGGCCTCGACCGCGTCCGAGGGCACCAGGCGCGCGAAGGTGGGCGTGCCGTAGGGGTCGAAGGCGCGCGGGTCCCCGGCCAGGTCCGCCGCGTTCGCGTCGGTGAAGCCGACATAGGGGCTCCCCGGGCTGATCTGCAGGATGTCGTTCTGGTTGTTCAGCGGCAGCGAGATCGCCGTCGCCGCCGAGTCATAATCGCCGATGTAGGCCGCCGTGCTCAGGTCGGAGGAGGCCGTGTAGGCAGACTCGCCGATCTGGTTCCTCGCGGAGCGCAGCGGATCGGGGAGCAGCGGGTCCGACACCGACGCGTCCGGGTAGTCGTTGAGCGACTCGAGGCTGACGTGGAACTTGCCCACATGACCGCCGCGGTTGTAGAGCGCGAGCATCTCGCCGTCCACGATGCTCGCCATCTGCGCGCCGTCGGGACCCAGCAGCGGCAGGTCCGAGTACACAGTCAGCGTGGTCGCCGAGTAGGTGTCGTTGCCCCCCTGGACGGTGCCGCTGCTGCCGCATCCGGCGAGTGCCGCGCCGATCGCAACGGCGAGCACGACCCACCGTGCCCTCCCGCTCGCGAGAATCGCGAACATGCTCACGGGAGGACGATCTCGCATCACGGCTGGCCGATCTCCGCTCACGGGAGGACGATCTCCCGGTCGAGGGCCAGGTCGCCGCTCTTCGTCACCCGATAGCCGTCGAAGGTGCGAAGCGAGGAGTCGCCGTTGCCGTTGATCGTGTAGTTCCCGATCGCGTCGTGAATCACGCCCAGGTGGTGGAAGAACACGTCCAGGAGCGCGGCGCGGTCGGTCGCCCGCCGGCCCGCCTGCTTGATCGCCGTCAGGATGTCCTCCATCGCCGCGTAGCCGTACAGCGCATAGGCGCTCGCGCGGGCGCCAAAGCGCCGCTGGTAGGCGGCGAACACCGCACGTGCCGACTTCGGGTACTGGCTGGGCTCGAGGATCGGGCTCGTCACATAGGTCGCGCTCGCGGCTGAGCTGCAGCTCACGGTCTGGCCCTGCGCGTTCGTACAGGTCCCGCCCGGCGTGGCCACGGCGGTCAGGAACGCCGGCGTCGCCAGCGTGCTCGGCGCGAACAGCTTTGCCTTCGGCACGATCGTGTGCAGCTCGTGCCACAGCGCCATCGCGCCGATGCTCGGCGTCGCACCGAGCAGGACGGCGTTCGGGCGCCCGGCCGCCACGCCCATCGCGATCTGCGCGTAGCCCCGCGGCTGCGTGTTCGTCGCGGTGTCGATCGACTGCTGCAGCAGCCCGACGACGGTGATCCCCGCCATCGGGGCGTCGTTGGCGACCAGCTGCGCGATCGCGGCGTCGAACACCGACACGTCGCCGAGCACGTACAGCCGCGTGACGCCGAGGTCGCGCATGAAGCTCACGGTCGCCTCCGCCTCGACGAGGTCCGAGGGCACGAGCCGAGCGAATGTCATCTCGCCGCTCGCCGGGTAATAGCGCGCCGGGTCGCCGGTGCCGTCCGCCGGGTTGGGATCGGTGAAGCCGATGTAGGGGCTCCACGGGCTGACCTGGAGGATGCCGGTCTGGCTGAGAGCCTGCAGCGACAGCGCCGTGGCGGCCGAGTCGAAGTCGCCGATGTAGGCCACGGTCGTGGCGTTCGAGGACGCCGTCTGGGCATTTGCCGCGGTGAGGCTCGGGCTGTACTCGCCGGTCGCCGGGTCGGCGTCGTTGAGCGTCGCAAGCTCCACGCGGTAGCTGCCGCCCCGCCCGCGCGGCCCGTAGGCGACGCGCTGATGCCATTGCTCGAGCGCCAGCCGCGCGCCCCGCTCGATGCTCAGCTGCTGCGCGCTGCGCCCCGCCGAGGCGGCCGGACCCTCGGTTGGCAGGTCCGTGTAGATCGTCAGCACCTTCGCCGCGCGCGGCGAGGTCGGGTCTCCGCCGGTCGAGACGGCGGCCGCGCCCCCGCAGCCTCCGAGCACGACAGCGAGCGCACACGCGAGCCATGCTGCCGTTCGGTCATTGCGCAAGCGAGGTTCCAGACGTCGTCTTTGCCCCAACCCGGGCATCCGATCAACGCGCCGGGCCGGCGCGATTCTAGCGGCCCGATGTCCGCGCGCTGCCACCGGGCAGGTAGCGCAGCGCGATCCGCCCGGCGGCGCCGAGCACGATCACGACCAGCGCGAGCAGCCCCGAGTCAAGTCCGCTGTAGCCGAGCGACCAGAGCACGATCCAGATCACCAGCCCCGCGGTTGTGGCGAGCACGAGCCCCATGCGCGCCGATTCTATGTCAATGGGCCGGCAAGCCGGCCGGAGGATCGCGCGCGGGCCCGCCGGGGCGCGACGTTCGAGCCCGCCGCTCAGCTGAGCGCGGCCGCGAACTGCGCGACCAGGCGGCCGACAGCGGCGGCTTCGTCGCGCTCCTCGCCGGCCGCTCTCACCAGGCGCGAGCCGACGATCACGCCGTCCGCGCCGGCCGCGGCCGCGGCGGCCGCCTGCTCCGGGGTGGAGATGCCGAAGCCGAGCGCGACCGGCACGTGGGTGTGGGCGTGCGCCCGCGCGAGCAGGGGCGCAAGCGACTCGCCGTCCCCGGACCGCTCGCCGGTCGTGCCGGTGACCGAGACGACGTAGAGGAAGCCCTGTGCGCGAGCGCCGATCGCCGCAAGGCGCTCGTCGGGCGTCGTCGGTGCGACGAGCGGCACCAGCGCGATCCCGACGGCGGCCGCTGCCGCGGCGATCTCGTCAGCCTCCTCGAACGGGAGGTCGGGGACGATCAGGCCGCTGACCTCGCAATGCGCAAGTCGCTCCAGGAACCGCTCCGCTCCGGGCGCGAGGAGGATGTTGACGTAGGTCATCACGATCACGGGCAGAAGCGGCGTCAGCGCAGCCGCGATCTCGAGCACCGACGCGACGTCCGCGCCGGCGGCCAGGGCCCGGGTCGCCGCCTCGTGGATCGCCGGACCGTCCGCGAGCGGATCGGAGAACGGGATCCCGAGCTCGAGCATGTCGGCGCCGGCGGCCGCCGCCGCCTCGCCGATCCGCCGCGAGGCCTCGAGGTCCGGGAAGCCGCCCATCAGGTAGGGCATCAGCGCCGCGCGCTTGCCGCTGGCGGCGAAGGCCGCCGCGATGCGCTGCTCGCCCGCGCCGCTCATTTCAAAGGGCGCAGCGCAAGGACCTCGGCGAGGTCCTTGTCGCCGCGGCCAGAGAGACAGATCAGGTCGAGGTCGCCGCCCGGGTTCGCAAGCGCCCAGGCGATCGCGTGGGAGGACTCGAGCGCCGGGATGATCCCCTCCAGGCGGGCGACCGCGAGGAACGCCTCGAGCGCAGCCTCGTCGGTGACCGCGGCGTAGTGCGCGCGCCCGCTGTCGCGCAGGTGGGCATGCTCGGGTCCCGATCCCGGGTAGTCGAGCCCGGCCGAGACCGAGTGGGCCTCGAGGATCTGGCCGTCGGCGTCAGCCAGCACCGCGGAGTATGAGCCGTGCAGCACACCCGGGCGCCCGCCGACGGTCAGCGGGGCGCCGTGGCGGCCGGTTTCGATTCCGGCCCCCGCGGCCTCGACGCCGACCAGTTCGACGCCCGAGTCTTCGAGGAACGCCGTGAACATGCCAATCGAGTTGGAGCCCCCGCCGACACAGGCGATCACCCGCGAGGGCAGCCGCCCGGCGCCGGCGAGGATCTGTTCGCGCGCCTCGTCCCCGATCGTGCGCTGCAGTTCGCGCACGATCGCCGGGTAGGGAGCCGGCCCTACCGCGCTGCCGATGATGTAGTGCGTCGTCGCGACGTTCTCGACCCAGTCGCGGATCGCCGCCGACGTCGCCTCCTTCAGCGTGCGAGCACCGGCGCCGACGGGCGCAACCCTGGCGCCGAGCAGCTCCATCCGCTGGACGTTGGGCTGCTGGCGGCGAATGTCCTCCTCGCCCATGTAGACGACGCAATCCAGGGCGAGCAGCGCGCACGCCGTCGCTGCGGCGACCCCGTGCTGGCCGGCCCCGGTCTCGGCGATGATCCGCGGCTTGCCCATGCGCTTGGCAAGCAGCGCCTGGCCGAGCGCGTTGTTCAGCTTGTGCGAACCGGTGTGGTTGAGGTCCTCGCGCTTGAGCCAGACCGGCCGTCCCGCGCGCTCGCTCAGCCGCCGCGCCTGGTAGAGCGGCGTCGGACGGCCCGCGTAGTCGCGTAGCAGCAGCGCGAGCTCCGCCCGGAAGTCGCCGGCAGCCCACGCCGCCGTCCAGGCCGACTCGAGCTCGACGAGCGCCGGCATCAGCGTCTCCGGAACGTACTGGCCCCCGTAGGGGCCGTAGCGGTGCGCGACCGCCTCGCTCACGCCGCGACCTTCGCGGCGGCGTCGAAGAAAGCGCGCATGCGCTGGGGATCCTTGATCCCCGGGGACGCCTCGACGCCGCTTGCCACATCGACGGCGAACGGATGCGTCGTCGCGATCGCGGCGCCCACGCGATCGGCGTCGAGGCCGCCGCCGACGATCAGCGGCAGCTTTGAGCGGCGCTTGGACAGCAGCGAGTAGTCGAAGCGCTCGCCGGTGCCGCCCCGCAGACCGGGCGCGTAACCGTCAACCAGGTGGAAATCGGTGTGGAAGCGCTCGAGCGAACGCACCGTGAACAGGCCCCTGACCGAGGCGGCCTTGATCGTCCGCGCGCCGGTCCGCCGCGCCACCTCGGCGCAGAACGCCGGACCCTCGTCGCCGTGCAGCTGCACGAGCGTCAGGCCGACCCGCTCGCTGACATCCGCGATCTCATCCAGCGTCGCGTTCACGAACACGCCGGCAAGCTCGACGCGACGGCGCAGCGCGGCGCCGATCATCTCGGCCTCCTCGAGCGTGGCGCACCGCTGCGAGGCGGGGTAGAACACCATTCCGACGGCCCATGCGCCCAGCTCGACCGCCAGCTGCGCGTCGTCAAGGCGCGTCACGCCGCAGATCTTCACGCGTGTGCTGCTCACGCCCAACAACCTAGTGGACCGTCCAGGCCCGCGCCGGCGATCGGCGCCACGAACGCCAAGCGCCGGTGAAGCGCCTACCCCGACACCGGCAGCGCGTCCGGGCGCGTTCCGAGCCGGACGTCGACCGTCAGGTGCCTGGTCCCGCGGACGATGCCGACCTTGACGAGCTGGCCTGGGCGGTCGGCGACGATCGCGTTCTCCAGCGCCGTCGCGCTGGCGATCCGCTCGCCGTCGAGCGAGACGATCACGTCCCCGCCGCTGTAGACCTGCGTGACCCCGTCGGCGAGGGTGACCAGGAGGTTGCCCGCGCGCAGCCCCGCGCGCGCGGCCGGCGAGGGGCTCTGCACAGTCTGGATCAGGGCGCCGTAGCTCACGTGCAGGTGCAGCGGGCTGAGCGAGGGGTCGACCGTGGTGGTCGTTATGCCCAGGAAGCCCTGGATCACCTTGCCGGTCCTCTCGATCTGGGGGATCACCGCCACCGCCGTGTTGATCGGGATCGCGAAGCCGATTCCAACGCTGCCGCTGCCCGATCCCCCGCCCGTCTCGATCTGCGAGTTGATGCCGATCACCTGACCCTGCGCGTTGATCAGCGGACCGCCGGAGTTGCCGGGGTTGATCGGTGCGTCGGTCTGGATCACGTTGTCGATCTCGAAGCTGTTGGGGGCCTGGATCTCGCGCTGCAGAGCCGAAACGACGCCGGTGGTCAGCGAGCGCGGCAGGCCGAAGGGATTGCCTATTGCGGCCGTCGGGTCGCCGACCTGGACGGTGTCGGAGTTCCCCAGCGGCAGCGGGTCGAGCTGGACCCCGTCGGGGTTCACCTTCAGCAGCGCGAGGTCGTCGTCGGGATCCTTGCCGATCACCTTCGCGGTGACCGTCTGGTTGTCGGCGAAGGCGACGGTGATCTTCACAGCGCCGGCGATCACGTGGTTGTTGGTCAGGATCACGCCGCTGCGGTTGATCACGAAGCCCGAGCCGGTGTTCGTGCCCTCGGTCGTGCTCGGGAACGGGTCGAACGGCGAATACGCCTGCTGCACGACGGTCGCCGTGATGTACACGACCCCCGGCGCGTCACGCTGATAGATCGCCCCCCACGCCGGCTGCCCGCTCGAGGTGGTCTGCGTGCCGAGCGCCGTCGGCTCGACGATCGTCCGGTAGGTCTTGCTGCCGACACCCGCGATCAGCATCGCCGCAGCGACGATCGCGCCGCCGAGCAGCGCTGCGAAGAACGGTGAGGAGAGGATCTTCCGCATCGGCCGGGCAGGCAGTGTGACCTCCGGGGCTCAAGTCCTCCTAAAGGCCGCCCCGCGCGCGCCGGGGTCCGCGAGCAGCGTCGCAAGCGCCATCGCCGGATCCGGCGCGCGCATCAGCCGCTCGCCGATCAGCGCGCCCGCGACGCCGCGCTCGCGCAGGCGGGCCAGCTGCGCGGCCGAGGCGATGCCCGACTCCGCGACGACGATCACGTCGCCTCCGATCGCACCCAGCAGCTCGAATGTGCGCTCGATGTCGACGCTGAAGTCGCGCAGATCGCGGTTGTTGACGCCGACGATCTCGGCCCCGAGCTCCAGCGCCACGTCCAGCTCCGCCCGATCGTGCACCTCGACGAGCACATCGAGACCCCGCTCGCCGGCCTCCTCGTACAACGCCGCGAGTGCCGCCGGGGCGAGCGCCGCGACGATCAGCAGCACCGCGTCGGCGCCGGCGCTCGCGGCCTCGGCGAGCTGGTAGGAGTCGACGATGAAGTCCTTGCGCAGCAGCGGCAGCCCGCACGCCGCGCGCGCCTCGCGGAGATCGTCGAGCGACCCGCCGAAGTGGCGTTCCTCGGTCAGCACGGAGATCGCCGCCGCCCCGCCGCGCTCGTAGGCGCGCGCGATCTCGGCGACGCTCGAGCCGGGCCGGATCGCCCCAGCCGAGGGTGAGCGGCGCTTGTGCTCGGCGATGATCGAGATCCCCGGGGCGAGCAGCGCGTCGCGAAACGCGTGCGGCGCGAGATCTCCACGGCCGCCGAGCGTCGCCTCGGGCGCCGCCGCCCGCCTTCGCTCCACGTCGGCCCGCGTGTTCGCGAGAATGTCGTCAAGCACGCTCACGGCGCCTCGTGCGTGGCCGCGACGAAGCGCTGCAGAGCGAGCGAGGCACGCCCGTCGTCGACCGCCTCGCGCGCCAGCTCGACTCCTTCACGGAGCGTCGCGGCTGCACCGGCCGCATAGATCGCGGCACCGGCGTTGGCGAGCGCCAGCTCGCGCGGCGCGCCGCGCTCCCCGGCGAACACGGCCAGCGCCAGCGCGGCGTTCTGCGCCGGTGTGCCGCCGGTCAGCTCCGCTCCGCCGTCGGGGTCGACACCCAGCGCCGCCGGGGTGAGCGTGTAGGTGATGATCTCATCGCCGTTCACCTCGACGACGCGTGTCGGGGCGCTCGCGGAGACCTCGTCCAGGCCGTCCTCGCCGGCCACGACGAGCGCGCGATCGACGCCGAGCAGCGCGAGCGCGCCGGCGATCGTCTCGAGGTAGCGGGCGTCCGAGACGCCGATCAGCTGGCGGCTCGCGCCCGCCGGATTGGTCAGCGGGCCGAGGAAGTTGAAGATCGTCCGCACCGCGAGCTCGCGTCGAACGCCGTTCACCGTGCGCGTCGCGGCGTGGTGCGCCGGGGCGAACATGAAGCCGAAGCCGACCTCGTCGATGCAGCGCGCGACGCCCTCGGGCTCCAGGTCGATGCGCGCGCCGAGCGCCTCGAGCAGATCGGCCGAGCCCGACGTGCCGGTCGCGGAGCGGTTGCCGTGCTTGGCCACGAAGCAGCCCGCCCCCGCCGCGATCAGCGCCGCGGTGGTCGAGACGTTGAAGCTTCGCCGCCCGCCGCCGGTGCCGGCGGTGTCGAGCAGGTTCTCGGCCTGGGCGTGCACGCGGAGCGCCAGCCCACGCATCGCACGGGCCAGCCCGGTCAGCTCCTCGACCGTCTCCCCCTTCGTGCGGAGCGCCATCAGAAACCCTGCGATCTGGGCCTGCGGCACGCCGCCGGCCATGATCTCGCCCAGCACCTCCGCCGTCTGCTCGGCACTCAGATCGCCGCCCGAGGCGACCCGGTCGAGCGCCGCCGTGACGGCCGTGCCCGACTGCTCGCTCACAGCTCGCCGCCGTCGAGGAAGTTGGCGAGCAGCGCCATTCCATGCTCGGTCAGGACCGACTCGGGATGGAACTGAACGCCCTCCGCCGGCAGCGAGCGATGGCGGATGCCCATCACCACACCGTCGCCGCGAGCGCTGATCTCCAGGCAGTCGGGCACTTCCTCGGAGACGATCAGCGAGTGGTAGCGCCCGACCGTCAGCGGGCTCGGCAGCCCCCGGTAGACGCTCCGCCCGTCGTGTTCGATCACGCCCGTCTTGCCGTGCACCGGCACGTGACGGACGACCTCGCCGCCGAATGCCTGCGCCAGCGCCTGGTGGCCGAGGCAGACGCCGAGCGTCGGGATGCCACGTTCCGGGAAGGCGCGCACGACCTCGAGCGTGATGCCGGCCTGGTCGGGCGTGCACGGTCCCGGTGAGACGACGACGCGATCGGGCGCGCTGCGCAGCAGCTCATCGACGCTCGCCTGGTCGTTGCGCACGACCTCCAGCGCCGCTCCCAGCTCACCGAGGTACTGCACGAGGTTGTAGGTGAATGAGTCGTAGTTGTCGATCACGAGCACGCGCACGTGCACGAGCGTAGCCATTGGCCGCGCTCGCGCGTCGCTTCACCGCTCGCGCCGCGAGCGGGCCGCGGGCCCGCGAACCCCGCCGCCGCGCGGGCCCTACTCCCAGTCGCTCTGCTTGCCGGCGAGCTCGATCGCCCGCAGCACCGCCTGCGCCTTGGACTCCGACTCGAGGAACTCCCGCTCGGGCAGCGCGTCGGCGACGGTCCCGCCGCCTGCCTGCAGGTGGGCGACCCCGTCCTTGACGACGACCGTGCGGATGTGGATCGCCGTGTCGAGCTCGCCGGTGTAGCTGAGGTAGCCGATCGCGCCGCCGTAGCCGCCGCGCTTCACCGGCTCGAGCTCGTCGATGATCTGCATCGCCCGCACCTTCGGCGCGCCCGACAGCGTGCCGGCTGGCAGTGTGGCCCGCAGCGCGTCCATCGCGCCGATCCCTTCGCGCAGCCGTCCGGAGACGGCGCTGACGAGATGCATCACGTGCGAGTACTGCTCGACCGCCATCAGCGTCTGCACCTCCACGCTGCCGTACTCGCATACCCGTCCGAGGTCGTTTCGGCCCAGGTCGACGAGCATCATGTGCTCTGCGCGCTCCTTCTCGTCCGCGAGCAGCTCGGCCTCCAGAAGGGCGTCCTCGAGCGCGTTTGCGCCGCGCGGCCGGGTGCCGGCGATCGGGCGCGTCGTCACCTCCCCGCCGGACACGGTGATCAGCGGCTCCGGGCTCGCGCCGGCGACCTGAAAGTCGCCGAAGTCGAGGAAGTACATGTAGGGGCTCGGATTGACCGCCCGCAGCCCGCGATAGATCGAGAACGCCTCGACCGACACCGGCGCGGACCAGCGCTGCGAGGGCACGACCTGGAAGGCGTCTCCGGCGTGGATGTATTCGACGATCCGCGCGACCATCGACTCGAACTGCTCGCGCGGCATGTTCGAGCGGAAATCGGCGCTGGCCCGCGGCGCCCGCTGGGGGACCGCCGGCAGCGGGCCCGCGAGCCGCGTGCGCACCTCCTCGATCGTCTGCCGCGCCTGCGCGTAGGCGCCGCGCGGATCGCCCTCGGCGTACACGTTCACGAGGATCGTGACGGTGTGCTTGAGGTTGTCGAACACGACCAGCAGGTCGCTCAGCATCAGCGCCATGTCCGGCAGCCCGAGCGGGTCCGGGCCGGGGTCGCCGAGCGGCTCGACGGTGCGCACGAGGTCGTAGCCGAAGAAGCCGACGGCGCCGCCGGCGAACGGCGGCAGCCCCTCCAGCGGCGCCTGCGAGTAGCGCCCGACCGCCGCCGCGGCGATCGCGTAGGGATCGCCGCCGTCGGCGAGCCGCCAGCGGATCACCTCGCGGGGATGGAAGCCGATGAACGAATAGCGCCCGAATCGCTTGCCCTGCTCGGCCGACTCGAGCAGGAAGGCGGGCCCCTCGCCGCGCAGCTTGAGGAACGCCGACACCGGCGTCTCGCAGTCGGCGACGAACTCGTGGCGAAGCGGGATCAGGTTGTGCTCCCCCGCGAGCGCGACGACCTCCTCGATGCTCGGGCTAACGTCGACGTTCATCGAGCACCCGCTCGGCGTCGGCCAGCCGCCGGCCGCGGCTGTGCAGCAGCACGAGCAGGTGGTACAGCACGTCCGCGGCCTCCTCGTCGACGCGCTCGTCGCTCTCCTCGCGGGCGGCGCGGGCGACCTCCTCGGCCTCCTCCATCACCTTCGCGCCGATCAGCGGCGGGTGCTCCAGCAACTCGACCGTGTAGGAACCGGCCGGCCGATCGCTCGCACGCGCAGCGAGCGTGCGCTCGAGCGCCGGCAGCGTCTCGTGTGGGGCGGGCGGCTCGAGCTCGCCGCGATGGAAGCAGCTGCGCTCGCCGGTGTGGCACGCCGGGCCGGCCGGATCGACGAGCGCGAGCACCGCGTCGCCGTCACAGTCCAGGCGCAGCGCCCGTACCGCCTGCGTGTTGCCGGAGGTCTCCCCCTTGTGCCACAGCTGAGCGCGCGAGCGGCTCCACAGGTGCAGCTCACCCGTCGCGCGTGTGCGTTCCAGGGCCTCGGCGTTCATGTACGCGAGCGTCAGCACCTCGCCGCTGGCCCAGTCCTGCACCACGCACGGCACCAGTCCGCGCTCGTCGAAGACGATCTCGTCATCCATGCTCGCCGGATTGTCTCAGGCCCGGCGACGGCGACGCTCTCGCGCGCCTGTGGTTTGGTGGGTCGTCTCGGAACGTTCCACCGGTTACGGCGGCGTCTGGACGACGCCTGGCGGCGTCCTCACCCCGTTCGGGGCACAGGCGGTCGCGGCAATGGCCCCGCCATTGCTCGCTTCCTGCATCCTTGCCAGTCGACGCCAGCCACTCGCCGCCTGTCCCCGCACGGGGGTTTCCCGGTCAACGTTCCGAGACGACCCACACGCCGGCCCCATTGGGGCCGGACCGCGCAGCCGCGTGCGCAGGAGCCCCGCCAGGCGCCCGGCGGCGCGCGCCGCCGCGGCCGCTGCCCTACTCGATGCCGAGGCGATCAAGCAGGCCGTCATCGGCGCGCCAGTGGCGTCGCACCCGAACCATCAGCGCGAGGTGGACGCGCCCGCCCAGCTCGCGCTCGAGCTCGCGGCGGGCGGCCGTGCCGACCGCCTTGATCATGCGCCCGCCGTGACCCACGACGATCGCCTTCTGTGACTCCGTCTCGACCCAGATCAGCGCCTGGATCCGCGTCACCCCGCCGCCTGCCCCGCGTGACGGGGGGCCTGCCCCCCGAAATGGGGGGTCTTGCTCATCGGCGTCCAGCTCCTCGATGACGACGCCGACGGCGTGCGGCAGCTCCTGAAAGGTGCGCCGCAGCACCTGCTCGCGGATCAGTTCGGCGAGCAGCTCCTCCCGGCCCATGTCCGAGCGCTGCTCCGCTCCATAGAGGAAGGGGCCTTCCGGCAGCTGTCCGACGAGGTGCTCGACGAGCGCGGCGACGCCCTCGCCGCTTCGTGCGGAGATCGGGAAGACCTCGGCGGCGCCGGGCGCGATCTCCGCGGCGTCCAGCAGCGCCTGCGCCTGGCGCTCCTTGCTGAGCCGGTCGACCTTGTTGACGGCGACGGTGACCGGTCCGGACGCATGGGCGAGCGAGGCCGCGATGTAGCGGTCGCCTGGTCCGACACCCTCCTCGCCGTTGAGCAGCATCAGCGCCGCGTCGGCGTCGGCCAGCTCCAGCGTGACACGGCGGGCCATGCGCTGGGTGAGCGCGTCGCGCGGGCGCTGGACGCCTGGCAGATCGATCAGCACGAGCTGCCAGTCCGGTCCGTTCGCGACACCGCGCACGGCGCGCCGCGTCGTCTGGGGGCGGTCGGAGACGATCGCCACCTTGACGCCGACGATCGCGTTCGTCAGCGTCGACTTGCCCACGTTCGGCCGCCCCGCGAGCGCCACGAAGCCGGCGCGCGTCACCAGCTCAGCAGCTCGCGCTGGAGCGCCAGCATCTCGCCCTCGTCGCGCTCGTGGTCCATGCCGAGCAGGTGCAGGACGCCGTGAACGACGGCTTCGCGCAGCTCGACCGTGTGCTCCGGGCAGATCACCACGTCGCCCAGCTCACGCGGGCCGAGCGGATCGGCGGCGGCGCCGTCGATCGGGAACGAGAGCACGTCCGTCGGGGCGTCCTTTGCGCGGTACTCGCGATTGAGCTTCCTGATCGCCGCGGCGTCGACGAACTCGATCGCCAGGTGGCCGTCGCTGACGCCCGCGCTGGCGGCCGCGATCGCCGCGAGTCGTTCGATCTCCGCCTCCGCGAGCGGCGCGCGCCCGACGATGTCCAACTCGAGCATCAGGCCTTGCGCGCCTGCTTGGCGGACGCAAGCTCGGGCGCGGCACGCTGGGCATGATCCTCGTAGGCCTCGACGATCCGCTGCACCAGCCGGTGGCGCACGACGTCCTCGCCGCCCAGGCGCACGAACTCCACGCCCTCGACCTCGCCGATGATGTCGGCGACGACGACAAGCCCCGACTGCTGCTCGCGCGGCAGGTCGACCTGCGTGATGTCGCCGGTCACGACCATCTTCGACCCGAATCCCAGGCGGGTGAGGAACATCTTCATCTGCTCGGGCGTCGTGTTCTGCGCCTCGTCGAGGATCACGAACGAGTCGTTCAACGTGCGCCCGCGCATGAACGCCAGCGGCGCGACCTCGATCACGCCGCGCTCGAGGTGCTGGGAGACCTTCTCGGGGTCGATCATGTCGTGCAGCGCATCGAACAGCGGCCGCAGGTAGGGGTCGATCTTCGCCATCAGGTCGCCCGGCAGGAAGCCGAGCCGCTCGCCCGCCTCGACGGCCGGGCGCGTCAGGATGATCCGGTTGACCTCCTTGCGGCTGAGCGCCGCGGCCGCGAGCGCGACGGCGAGGAATGTCTTGCCGGTGCCCGCAGGGCCGATGCCGAAGGTGATCGTGTGCTCGCGGATCGAGTCGACGTAGCGCTTCTGCCCGACCGTCCGCGGCGCGACGCGCATCGCGCGGTGGCGCCACACCACGTCGTCGAGTACCGCGGCCGGAGCATGGTCGGCGTCCAGCACCCCGATGACGGCCGATAGCGTCGCCTCGTCGAGCGGATCGCCGGAGGGCGCGAGCATGCCTAGCTCCGCGATCACGCGGGCGGCCGCCTCGAGCGCTGCGGGCTCGCCGTCGAGCGTGAGCAGGTTGCCGCGCAGGAACACGCGCGTCTCCAGCCGCTCCTCCAGCGAGCGCAGCATCGCGTCGTGTCCGCCGGCAAGGCCGGCCGCCAGGTCGTTCGAGAGCTCGAACTGCCGTCTCACGCGGCCACGAGCGCCGCTCGCACCTGCTCGGAGACGCGCTTGCCGTCGGCGCGGCCGGCGACCTGCGACATCACGATGCCCATCACCGAGCCCAGGTCCTTGACCGATGTCGCACCCGCCTGCGCGACGGCGCGCGCGACGATCTCCGCAAGCGCCGCGTCGTCGAGCTCGGCCGGCAGGTAGGCGCCGATGATCTTCGCCTCGGCGGCCTCGCCGTCGGCGAGCTCGTCGCGTCCGGCGTCGCGGAACGCCCGCTCGGCCTCGGTTCGCCGCTTGCGTTCGCGCCGCAGCACCGCCAGCTCGTCGTCGGAGCCCTCCTTCGCGGCCTTCTGCAGTTCCGAGAGCAGCAGTCGCAACGCGCCGACGCGCTCGCGCTCCCCGGCCTTCATCGCGACCACCAGATCACTCTTGACTGTGTCGGTGATGCTCATCCGCCGCTAAGGATACGCCCGTGCCGGGCGCCTTCCAGCGCCAGCGCCGACCACTCCCCGTCATGGCGGCGCGCTCGCTCGCGCATGCCGTGGCGCTCCGCGAACGCGGCCGCGACCTCGTCGAGCTGATCGCTCAGCAGTCCGCAGGCCACCAGCAGGGCCGGCGCGTGGCGCAGGCGCTCGGCCAGCTCGAGCAGCAGCGGGCGCACCAGGTTGGCGGTGAGCGTCGCCGCCGGCGGCAGCTCGTCGCGGCGCAGATCGAGCTGCGAGCACTCGATGCAGACCCCGTTCGCGGTCGCATTCTCGCGCGCCGCGCTCACCGCCTCCGGGTCGTGATCGACGGCGCTGACCGGCGCGAAGCCGAGCTTGGCGGCGGCGATCGCGAGGACACCGGAGCCGGTGCCCACATCGAGTATCGGCCCGCGGGCCTCGCCGCCGGCGGCCAGCTCGACCAGCAGCCCCAGGCACAGACGCGTCGTCGCGTGCGCGCCGGTGCCGAACGCCTGCCCCGGGTCGATCACGATGTCGAGGAGGCGCGGATCGCTCGCGCGCTCATGCCACGGCGGGCGCACGTAGAGCGTGCCTGCGACCGTCACCGGCACATGGAACGAGCGCCAGCGTGTCGACCAGTCATCGGCGATCTCGGTGGTCGATACCTCAACGATCGCGTCGCCGACACCGGCGCTCAGCGCGTGCAGGCTGGGCAGTTCTCCGGGCGCGCCGTAGAGCACGTATTCGAGCGTGTCCTCGTCGCTGTCGACCTCCTCGACGCCGGCCGGGGAGAAGGCGAGCAGCGCGGCCAGCGCGCCCGCGGCATCCGCGCGGGCGACCCGCACGGCCAGCCGGATCATTGGTTGTGGTGGAAGTGCAGCGAGCGACGCAGCCTCGAGAACATCGACTCATCTGCTCGCATGTTGTCCTCGGTGATCGTCGCGCTCAGCGCCTGCAGCAGCGACCGCTGCTCGTCGCTGAGCCGCCGGGGGATCTGCACGTTGACGACGACGCGCAGGTCGCCGTGCCCGTGGCGCTGCAGCCGCGGCATCCCCTCTCCACGCAGCGTGATGATCTCCCCCGGCTGGGTTCCCGGTGCCACATCGACGCTCGCGGTGCCCGACAGCGTCGGGACGTCCATGCTCGAGCCGAGCGCGGCCAGCGGCGCCGGCACGTCCAGCACCGTGATCAGGTCGTCGCCCTCGCGCACGAAGCGCTCGTCCTCGCGCACCGCGATCAGCACGTAGAGGTCGCCGGCCGGCGCACCGGCGTCGCCGACGCTGCCGCGTCCGCCGATCCGCACGCGCTGGCCGTCGGCGATGCCGGCCGGCACCTCGACGCCGACCGTGCGCGTCGCCATCACCATGCCCTTGCCGCGGCAGTCGGCGCACGGCTGGGTGGCGATGCGCCCGTCGCCGCCGCACGCGTCGCAGGCGACGGTCCGCATGACCTGGCCGAAGGGGGTGCGCGCGACGGCCTGGCGGCGCCCCGCGCCGCCGCAGCGCTCGCAGGTCTCGATCGGCGTGCCCGGCTCGGCGCCGTTGCCATGGCAGTGCTCGCAGCGGTCGACCGCCTCGTAGGTGACGGTGAAGACGCCGCCGGCGGCCGCCTGCGCGAGGTCGAGGTCGAGCTCCACGCCGACGTCCGCACCGGACGCCGCTCCGCGAAAACCCCCGCCGAAGACCCCCCCGCCGGCGCCGAAGAACGCCTCGAAGAGGTCCCCGAGCGAACCGAACTGGTCGAAGTTCGGCTGGTAGCCCCCAGAGCGCAGGCCCTCGTGCCCGTAGCGGTCATAGGTCGCGCGCCGCTCCGGGTCTGACAGGATCTCGTAGGCCTCGGCCGCCTGCTTGAACTTCTCCTCGGCCTGCGGATCGTCGGTGTTGACGTCGGGATGCAGCTCGCGGGCCAGCGAGCGAAACGCCTTCTTGATCTGCCCCTCATCGGCGCCGCGCGGCACGCCGAGCACCTCATAGGGGTCGCGGGGGGTCGCCGGGCGTGCCATCAGTAGACCTCCTGCGCGAAGCGCGAGAGCTCACGCGCGCCGGCGCGCACGATGTCGATCGCGGCGGCGTAGTCCATCTGCACCGGCCCGATCAGCGAGATCGTGCCGAGCTTTCGCCCGGCCAGCCCGTAGCCGGTGGCGACGACCGAGAGAGAGCGTAGCCCGGGCACGTCGTTCTCGGCGCCGATTCGCACGAACACTCCGGGCTGGCCCAGCGCGCGCCTCAGCAGCTGGAGCAGCGCCACGCGCTGCTCCAGCAGTGCGAGCAGCTGGCCGGCCTCGGCCGGGGCGAGGAAGCCATGCCCGCCCAGCAGGCGCGAGGTGCCGTCGACGTACAGCACGTCCTCGCCACCGCCGGCGAGCTCGGTGAAGGCGGGCGCGAGCCGATCGATGAAGGCTCGCTCACGCGAGCTCAGCTCCGGGTCCGCGAGCCGACCGAGCAGCATCCGCGCGCCCAGCGGCAGGCCGCCGACGCGCTCATTGAGATACTCGCCGGCCCAGGCGATCAGGCCGGAGTCGATCGCGGACTCGAAGGCGCCGACGTATTTCGAAACCCCGCCCGAGGAGGTGATGATCACGACCATCACAACCGCCGGCTGCAGCGTCAGCACCTCGATGTGACGGATCGTGGCGCTGTCGAGCGCGGGAGCGGTCGCGACGGCCAGCAGGTTGCTGATCTCAGACAGCGTCTCGGTCGTCACCCGCAACGCGTCGTCGAGCTCGCGGCGAACGTGCGTCAGATCGAAAGCGGCGACGGCCCCACGCTGCTCGGGCACGGCCAGCAGCCGATCGACGAGGTAGCGCTGGCCTGCGTCGGTCGGCGTCCGCCCCGCCGAGGTGTGCGGGTGCGCGAGCAGTCCCCGCGCCTCGAGTGCCGAGAGCTCATAGCGGATCGTCGAGGGGCCGCAGTCGACGCTCGGGTCGGCGGCGAGCGTCTTTGACGCGACCGGCTGGCCGGTCGCGGCGTAGCTCTCTGCGACCTTGCGCAGGATGATCTCTTGGCGCGGGGTGAGCATCGCCATGCCCCGATTCTACGAAGCCGACGGACGCGGCTCGACGTCCCGGGCTCTCAGAACGGCTTTCACAACGACGGCACGCCCGGATTGCGCCCGGATGGCGGCCTTGGATCTCTCAGAGCACCAGTTCGGCCGTCGCGGCGCGAACGATCGCCCGCTCCTGCTGACGCGCGGTGACGCTGACTGTCAGTCGCTCGCCCTCGCGGGCCGTGACGGTCGAGCTGATCACGATCTCCTGCTCGGGGACCGCGAAGCCGCGGAACTGGACGGCCAGCCGCCGCAGATGCTCGGGCCCCCCCAGCGCGTCGGTCTGGGCGCGCGCGATCAGCGCCATCGTGTACAGGCCGTGGAGGATTCGCCCGGGCAGCCCGACCGATTGCGCGAAGCCGTCGTCGAGGTGGATCGGGTTGAAGTCGCCGGAGGCGCCGGCGTAGCGGACCGTGGCGTAGCGGTCGGGGGTGACCCGCAGTTCCGCGAGCTCGGCGCCGGGCTCGGGCGTCCTCATTCCCTCGCCCGCACGATCTGGGTCCAGGTGCCGGTGGCGACCAGCTCGCCGCGCTGATTGACCGAGCGCGACGCGAATGCGTAGAACGCCAGCCCCACGCGCTCGTGAATGTCGGCGACGGTCACCGCCGTCTCGATCTCGTCGCCGGCGATCACGAGCGGTCCCCACGCGAATTCCTGCCCGCCGTGCACGAGCATCTCGAAGTCGATCCCGACGGCTGGGTCGTGCAGCGCCTGCCCGATCGCCGAGGCGCAGTACACGACGGCGAACATCGGCGGCGCGACGAGGTCGCCGTGGCCGGCGGCGCGGGCGGCGTCGAGATCCAGGTGCACCGGGTTGCGCTCCCCGACGGCGCTCGCGAACTCGCGGATCTTCTCCCGCCCGACGGCGTAGGTGTGCGGCTCGAAAGCCCGGCCGAGCGCCTGCGTGTCAAGCGCCATCGGCGCGGCCCTCAGCCGCTGACCGACCAGGTGTCGCCGGCGTTCAGGACTCGCTCCAGGCCCTCGGTCCCGAAGCTCGCCGCCGCCGCGAGGAGCTCCGCCGCCAGCCCGGCGGCCGGCGCCTCGCGCGGCGCCGCGCGGAAGATCCCGATCGGCGTCGCGCCGTCCTTCACCTCGGCGAGCCGGCTGAGCGCGAAGGCGAGGCTCGGATCCTCGCGGTGGGCGTCGTGGACGACCAGCGCGTCCTCGCCGACGTCAGCGACCGTGGCGACGGCGAGCTCGCCGCCGGCGTCCCGCACGACCCCCAGCTCGCGCTGCGGACCGAAGCGGATCGGCTCACCGTGTACCAGTGCGATGACGTTCGCGTCGCGCGTCTGCTTCTCGGTCAGCGCGTCGAAGGCGCCGTCGTTGAAGACCGGGCAGTTCTGGTAGATCTCGATCAGCGCCGCACCCGGGTGCGCCGCAGCGGCGCGCAGCATCGCCGGCAGGTGCTGCTTGTCGGTGTCGAGTGTGCGCGCGACGAACGTCGCCCCGGCGCCCAGTGCAAGCGAGATCGGGTTGAACGGCGCGTCGGTCGAGCCGAACGGGGTCGACTTCGTGACCTTGCCCAGCTCGCTGGTCGGCGAGGCCTGGCCCTTTGTCAGGCCGTATATCCGGTTGTTGAAGAGCAGGATCTTGACCGGCACATCGCGGCGCAGCGCATGGATCAGGTGGTTGCCGCCGATCGACAGCGCGTCGCCGTCACCGGAGACGATCCAGACGGCGAGGTCCGGCCGGGCGGCCGCGAGCCCGGTCGCGAGCGCCGGCGCCCGTCCGTGGATGCCGTGCATCCCGTAGGTGTTCATGTAGTAGGAGAAGCGCCCGGCACAGCCGATGCCCGAGACGAACACGGTCCGCTCGGGCGGGATCCCCAGCTCGGGCAGGAAGCCCTGGACCGCCGCAAGGATCGCGTAGTCCCCGCAGCCCGGACACCAGCGCGTCTCGGCCGAGGACTGGAAGTCGGCCTTCGTCAGCTCGTGCGCCCCGTTGGCCGCTCCCACAGCGCTCATCTGCTCACCCGCCGCTTCATAGCCGGTTCAGCAGCTCCCGTTCCATCTCCGCGGCCAGCAGCGGTCGGCCCTGGGTGACCGCGTAGCTGTCGATCTCGCGCCCGAACTCGGCGCGCAGCACACGCACGAGCTGCCCGTCGTTCATCTCCGCAACGAGCACCCGCTTGAAGGCGCCGAGCACCTCCCCGGTGTTGGCGGGCAGCGGGTTGAGGTTGTGGAAGTGCGCGTGCGCGATCGGCCGCCCGCCGTCGCGCAGCCGCCGAACCGCGGCCCGCAGGGTGCCCCAGCTGGAGCCCCAGCCGATTACGAGCAGCTCGGCTTCGGCGTCGGCGTCGACGATCAGCGGAGGCACCTCGATGCCGGCGATCCGCTCGCGCCGCTGGTCGGTCATGAACTGATGGTTCGCCGGCTCGTAGGAGATCCCGCCACCGGGCTGGGACTTCTCGATCCCGCCGATCCGATGCTCGAGTCCCGGCGTCCCGGGCACCGCCCACGGCCGCGCCCCGTCGGCGTTGCGCGCGTAGGCCTCGAACGGCTGCCCGTTCGCGGACGCGAACGCCGGGTCGATCTTCGGCAGCGTCGCCACATCGGGGATCCGCCACGGCTCCGAGGAGTTCGCGAGGAACAGGTCGCTCAGCAGGATCACCGGCGTGCGATAGCGCACAGCGATCCGCACCGCCTCGAGCGCGGCGTCAAAGCATCCCGCGGGCGTGCACGCGCAGACGATCGGCAGCGGGGACTCGCCGTGACGTCCGTAGAGCGCCATCAGCAGATCGGACTGCTCGGTCTTCGTCGGCATGCCGGTGGAGGGGCCGGCCCGCTGCACATCGATGATCACCATCGGCAGCTCGAGCATCACCGCGAGCCCGATCGTCTCGGCCTTCAGGTCCATCCCGGGTCCGCTCGTCGCCGTGACGCCGAGCGCGCCCCCGAACGCGGCGCCGAGCGCCATTCCCGCGGCCGCGATCTCATCCTCGGCCTGGATTGTGCGCACGCCCGCGTCGCGGTGGCGCGCGAGCTCGTGCAGGAGCTCCGACGCCGGCGTGATCGGGTAGGAGGCGAACACGAGCTGCAGGCCGCTGCGCACGCTCGCCGCGACCAGGCCGAGCGAGGTGGCGGTGGTCCCGTTGACCGTGCGGTAGGTACCCGGCGCCATGTCGTGGGCGGCCGGCACGCGGAACTGGACGTCGATCAGCTCGGTCGTCTCGCCGAACGCCCAGCCGGCGCGGAACGCCGCCAGGTTGGCCTCGAGCACCGGCTTGCGGCCGGCGAAGCGCTTCTCGATCCAGCCCTCGGTGACCGAGGTGGGGCGGTCGTAGAGCCAGGAAACCAGGCCGAGCGCGAACAGGTTCTTGGCCCTCAGAGCGTCGCGCGCCGAGACGTCGGCCATCCCCTCGACGGCGCGCTGGCTGAGCGTGTTCATCGGGATCCGCCGCACCACGAACGCCTCCAGCGAGCCGTCGTCGAGCGGGTTGCCCTCGTAGCCGGCCTTCTGCAGGTTGCGCGTGGTGAAGGCGTCCTCGTTGGCGATGATCGTCGCGCCGCGCTCGAGGTCGACGATGTTCGCCTTCAGCGCGGCCGGGTTCATCGCGATCAGCACGTTGGGCGTGTCGCCCGGCGTGACGATGTCGCGCGAGGCGAAGTGGATCTGGAAGCTCGACACGCCGGCGAGCGTGCCGGCCGGCGCGCGGATCTCCGCCGGGAAGTTCGGCAACGTGGCGAGGTCGTTGCCGAGCGTCGCCGTCGCGTCCGTGAAACGGCCGCCGACGAGCTGCATGCCGTCGCCGGAATCCCCGGCGAACCGCACGATGACCCGCTCCCGCTCCTGTACACCCTTCGCTACAACGCTCACGCTCTCGACCCGTCCGTGTCCATGCGGCAGTCCAACTGCCCGTCCACCCTTGTGAGGAAGGGTACACGGCGCCACGGCGGCGCGGCGGAGCCAGATCCGCCGGCGGGACCCCGCGATCGCGGGCACCGCCGCGGGCGGCCGGTCGGCGCACCCGCGGCGGGCACTGCGATTCAGAACGCGATCGCCTCCGCCGGCGCGGGCTCCTCCTCCTCCGGCTGCTCGGCGGGCTGGCGCGCCGCGAGGAACTGCACGCTGTCCGCGTGGATCCCCACGGCCTGCCGCTGCTCCCCTGCCGGCGTCGTCCAGTCGTGCCACTCCAGCCGTCCGTCGATCGCCACCGGGCGGCCCTTCGCGAGGAAGCGCGCGCACGCCTCGCCGCTGGGCCCGAAGACCGACACGTCGAAGTAGTTCGGCCGCTCGTCCAACTCGCCGGTGTCCTTGTTGCGCCAGCTGGTGTTGCAGGCGATGCGCATGCGGCACACGCTCGTGCCGCCGGCCGTCGATCGCAGCTCCGGGTCGCGCGTGAGGTTGCCGACGAGCACAACTCGATTTATCGTTGCCAAGAGATCCTCCTGTCGGTTTTGTGCAAGGCCGGCGACGCTACGGCGCACTTGGGATGGAACACGCGACTCGAAGCCCAGCCGCCTCACCGGCCGCCTCGAGCGCCGCCACGACGACTCGCTCCCCGGCGCTCTCGCCGGCGATCGCCCGTGCAAGCGCCCGCGCCGGCGCCGGCGCCGCGTAGTAGACGACGCCGGCAACCAGCCGGCTGCGGGCCCAGCCGCGCACGATCGTCGCGAGGCGGACCGGCGCCTTGACGGTCAGCTCGACCTCGATCGCGAGCGGCAGGCCCTCGCCCCAGCAGACGAGGTCCGGACGGTGCAGCGCGACCGTGCCGTCGCGCGCGAGGCCGACCTCGGCGCTGGCCAGCGGCCGGCCCTCGAGCCGCTCCCAGGCCCGCAGCTCGCGCTCGCCGCCGATCGTCAGGCCCGCCCCCCGCTCCAGCGCCGACGCGACCCGCGCGACGGCCAGCAGGTGCGCGAAGCACGGCGCGCTGACGGCGAGCGGCTCGAGCTCCGGGCGACCTGCGGCACGCAACCCGCGGCGGGTCAGCGTGTGGAGCGCCGGTGATCCGTGCAGCAGGCGCGCCGAGCGCACCGCGCCGCCGCGCTCGAGCGCAGCAAGCCTGCCCGCCGTGGCGCGCACCGACAGTCCGCTGGCGCCCGCCAGCTCGACGACGGAGCCCGCGCCGATCCGCGCCAGCCAGTCGAGGATCGCCGCCGTTGCGCCCTCGCCTGCCGCGGGCGTCGCCGTGTGTGTGTCGCTGATGCTCATCGCTTCTGCTCCTTTCTGAACTCACGGGTGCAGGATCCGGGCGACGGCGCAGCGGCCGGCGCTCGACACGCTGACCGCGGCACAACCGCATCCGAGCGTGCGGATCTCGTCGGGGTGGATGGCGAACTCGCGCGAACGGCTGCGCGAGCTGCGCCCGGTCGGGACGGCGTGTTCCAGCTGCTCGGTCGAGCTCCAGGCCTGCCTCGTGCCGGCGATCCGGGCAATTAGCTCCGCCGAATCGGGGACGCTCTGGCGGTGCGCCACGACCGTCTCCACGTTGCCGAGCACCTGCTCGAGCAGTTCGGGCGCCGCCGAGCGCAGGTCCGCGACCTCCTGGGTCGCGACAAGCAGGCTGAAACCAGCGGCGCGCGCCCGACCGAAGAGCCGCGCGACACCGTCCGGCGCGATCGCCGAGAACTCGTCGATCGCCACGAGCGTCGGCGTCGGCGCCGACTGGCAGCTCGCCGCGACGGTCAGCAGGTCTGAGACGATCGCCGCCGCCAGCATCCGCGAGAGCAGCGGCAGCCGGTCGGCCTCGAGGCAGAAGTAGCTGACCGACCGCTCCCCCACCGCGTCCAGCAGGTCGAGCTCCGCAACGCCCTCGACCGGCGCGAGCCAGCGCCCGACCTCCGACTCGGCGAGGATCGCGAGCCGGTCGCGCGTGCCGTGCAGACCGCTGCGCTGGCGTGCATCCAGCGTGTCGAGGTAGTCGAACAGCAGCCGGGCCTGGGCCTCGTCGCCGATTGAGCGCGCGAGCAGCTCGAGCCGCCGCGGATCCATCAGCTCGACGAGCCGCGCCGGCGTCGCAGTCTGCCCGGCTGCCACCAGCGCCCGCACGGCGTGGGCGAGGTAGCGCTGTGCCTGGCGCAGGTAGTGGGGCTCGGTGAAGCGCTCGCCGGCGAGCGCCTTGTCGGCGATCTCACCGGCGCTGCCGTGCCCGTAGGGGTTGTAGGTGGTGGGGCCCGTCGGCGTCCACTCCAGGAACGCGCGACCGGCCGCCGCGGCGGCGGCGCGCGCGTGCTCACGCAGCAGCGCGTCGCCCTTGGGGTCGACGATCACCGCACCGTGCCCCGCCTCGATCGCGCGCCTGACGATCAGCGTCTCGGTCACGGTCTTGCCCGACCCGGTCGCCCCGACGATCAGCGTGTGGCTCCCGCTCACGTCCCCGAGCGGGATCGCGACGGCCCGCCGGCTCGCGTCGGAGCCGATCACGATCGAACGCCGCAGCACCTGCTGCCGCGGACCGCGCCGCCAGACGATCGCCGCGGCGAGGGCGCAGCCGGCGGCCGCAGGGACGGCAAACGGCAGCACGAGCAGCGCCAGCCCGAGCCCGGCACTCCAGGCGACACGGGTGAGGCGCAGGAACGCCAGAACCGCGAGCCCGCATACGGGCACGCTCCAGTAGGTGAGCACGATGGCTCCTCCCTTTCTCTTATGGGGGCGGCTTCGCCGCCCGGATGGATTTGTCGGCGTGGAGGCCCACGCCTGGGGAAAGCTCAGGCCGGCAGGCCGGCGCGGTGGCCCACGGCGCCGCCGCCGCGCGGCGGCGTTCGACACGTGGGTGGCCGGCGCGGCGCACCGACGACAGCCGCGACGGCGGGATTCGCGCTCGATCGCGCGCGGTCGCGCGGGCAGGCGGTGGCGTTCACCGGACCCGCCGGATCGCGCAGCCGCCGGCTAGGGCAGCTCGACCTCGCGCGGTGCGATGCCCAGCCCCTCGCGCGCGATCAGCGCGAGCGTGTCGCTGTGCACCCACGGGTTGGGGCGCGCGCCCGGGCTCGACGGCAGCAGCCCGACACGCCGCGCGAGCCAGCTCGTCTCGCCGGATCCGTTGCCGCGGCGGTCGTGCTTGACGCGCCCGCACGAGATGGCGATCGCGCTGAAGCTCCTGCCCTGCTCGCGCACCGCCTCGAGCACCGCTTCGCGGAGCCTGCGGTTCAGCACGATCGGACTCGCATCGATCCGCCGCAGCTCGACCGACAGGGCGGAGACGGACAGGCGGCGATCGCGCCGGTAGCGCGAGATGGCCGCGCGGGTGATCGCGCAAACCGGCTCGTAGGCCTCGAGCGCGCCGACCACGTCGCGCGCGCTGAGCATCACGACGCCGCCGCTGCGTCCGTGGGACTCGCGGTGCCAGCGAAGCTCTGGCGGCGATCCGCTCGCGCGCAGGAAGTAGCGCCGTCCGAGCGCGTCCGTCAGCACCTCGGGGCGAAATCTCTGGCTCGCCGCGGAGGCGTGCTCACCCTCACCCGGCGCTGCGAAGTCCCCGGCGTCCAGGCGCCGCGCGCCGCGGCTTGAGTCGGCGAGGAACTCGCGGCAGACGACCCAGGCGTTGGCGTCGGGCTCGTCGCTTGCGAGATGCGCGAGCAACCGCGGGTCGGCGCCGTCGCCTTCGCGACGATCGACGAGCAGCCGCGAGCCGGCGGCGCCAGCGAGGATGACCAGCTCGCGCGGTCCTTCGTCGACCAGGTAGCGGCCGCAGACGGTTGTCCTCATCGCGTTTCTCCTCCAGTCGCATCCACTGCGTTCGTTCGTGCTGCCTTGACCGACGGGCGCGTGCGGAACGGACCACGCAGGACCGACGGCCCGGCAGGGTCACGCGCGAGCGGATCTCAGTGGAACGGGGCTGCGCTGAGCGAGGTTGGTGTGGAAGGGATCGGAGCGGGACGGACCGCCTTGCAAGGAAGCGTGGCGCGGGTGCGAGGGGTGCGGGACGGGCCGCTTGCGAGAAAGGGTGACGCTGGCGTCAGCGGAGCGAGACGGACTGCTGTGGAAGCGACGCTGCGGTCGGAGCGAGAGCGCGGTGGGCAGGCGAGCTGTTGGTCTGATCGCAGCGGGCGGCGTTGAGCGGCGGTCGGGCTTTGCAGGGTGAGCGAGGCAGGCGAGAGGGATTGGGAGAGGTGTGAGGGAAGGAGCGAGGGACGCTAGCGAGGCGGGGGGTCGCGGAGGAGGCGTCGGCGGGCGCGGCTGCGCTCAGCGCCAGGGCGGCTTCGCGGAGCCGGGGCCGACCGCCGGGGGCAACTGCGCGAACTCGACCCGCAACGGCTCGCAGCGCTCGCCACCGCGAAGGGAGGGCGGCAGCGCCGGCACCCGCCACGCGGTCAGGAGGCCCTGGTGCAGATCCTCCTCCGCAGCGAAATGGATTCCGGCGCGCCCGCCACGCTGCCAGTGGGCGGGATCCACGCCGATCTGCGCCAGGCAGGCCGAGAGGACGCCGTCGGCAGACCGCGCGCGTGCAAGCGCCCGCGGCCGGTCCGAGCAGAGAACCACCACCGCCGGCGGCCCGCCCGCGCGACGGTAGCGCTCGACCGAGTGCCACCAGCCGCTGAGCAGGTGGTCGTAGGCCTCGAGCCACGCGGGCCGCTCGCCCCCGTCCGCCACGAGAAGCAGATCGCGCGCAGCCGCGGCACCTGCCTCCCCCGCGCTCGTCAGGCTGGCGACCGCGCGGGGTCGCACGCCCTCGAAGCGCCCGGCCGGCACCCTCGAGCCGTCAGGGGCGGTGGCGAGGAAGTCCCGCGCGCGCAGCCCGCCGCTCAGCGCCAGCGCGGCTGGCTCGCGCACGCCGGGCGCGATCGCCGCTCGACCGGGGCCGAGGACCTCCACCAAAGCCTCGCCGGCCCGCGCCTCGAGCGCGAGCAGCCAGCCGACGGTGTGGACATCGGCGCGCAGACCGTCCACTGCATCCTCGCCCAGCTCGGGCGCGCGCCGAGCCGCCAGGCCGAGCCGCGCCACCGCCGCTTCGGTGACGGCGCAGCACAGCGGGATGCCGCCACCGTCGTCGCGGTGCAGCTGGAAGCGCGCGAGCAGCCCCGCATCGGCGAGCCGCTTGAGCTGCCGCTGGGTGACGCTCAGCGAACGCGTCGCGTTGAAGCGGCGGTGGATCTGGCTGCTGAGCGCGCACCGCGCCGCCGCGAGCCAGGCGAGCAGCTCGCGGTCCGCGGCGCCAAGCCGCGCGGGGCGGCTCGGCGCCGGCGCGGGGAGCATCCGCATGCGCCCCGCGCCGTCCAGCGCCAGCAGCTCGACGTAGCTCGGTGGGCGTTGCCGCGCGCGCTCGTCCGCCGCTTCGCCGGCAGCCGGCAGCGCGGCGTCGGCGGGCGACCGCGGGGCGACTGCGGCCGGCAGCGCGGCGTCGGGGGGCGACCGCAGGGCGACTGCGGCCGCCGGACGCGCGAACGGGTTCGGCGGCGGGGACGGATCGCGCAGTTCGCGGCCGCCGCGGCGGCGCTGGGCGCGCACGTGCCAATCGATCCGCTCGCGGTCGAGCGCGAGCGGCATCGTCCTCGCGATGAACGGCCGTTCACGCCCGCCGGGGGTGGTCCAGCTGGCCAGCGCGGTGTGGCGCGGGAGGTGCAGGCGGACGTCCGGTGAGAAGAGTCTCGCCAGCTGTTCGTCACCGCCGCGAATCTGGTCGGAGAACTCTGCCATCAGCAGGGCGGAGGCGTTGCGGGCGTCGGCCGCCGAGGCTGTGGCGAAGAGGACGCGGTGTGCGAACAGCGCATCGAGCTGCTCGCGAAGCTCGGGCTCCCACTGCGAATCGGTCTGCCAGCATGCAACCGTCTCCAAACCGGCCGAGCGCTTCAGCGCGAGCGTCTGGGCGAACGCCGCGTTGATCGCCAGCGGCGCCTCGTCGATCTTCAGCGCCACCGCCCGGCGCTCGCGGCCGCGGCGGCGGTCCTGCACGCGGCTGAGAGCGGCGTCCAGCATCCCGAGCAGCAGCTGCATCAGCACCGCGACGTTGCCGGCCCCGATCTCACCGAGCGCGCCCCGCACGACGAGTACCTCGCCCCGGTCGATCAACTGGTCGAAGTCGATCCGCAGCGAGTCGTTCAGCAGGACGCGCTTGACCGCCGGCGAGTTCAGCACGCGCGCCAGCTTGTTCGCCGGCGCGTCCAGCTTCGCCGTCGTGGTTGCGCGCGCATCGGCGAGCTGCGCCGGAAGCTCGTGCGCGAGGAAGGTGGCCAGCTCGGCGTACGCCGGAAGCTCGATCAGCCGCTCCGCGACCTGCGCGCGGAAGACTCCGCCCGCCTCCCCCACCTCAAGCAGTCGCGCAACGTCCCACAGCGTCGCGGTGGGCTCGCACGCGAGCACCGCGATCACCGCGTTGCGCAGGTAGCGGTCGGAGCTGCCGCGAACCTCGCCGTCGCCGAACAGGCCCCGCAGCGCGGCGACGACCTGATCGGCGATCGCGTCGGGCGGCGCGTCCACGGCGAGCGGGTTGAAGCCGGCGCACGGCGCCGCCATGTCGAGCACCGTGCAGACGCGCGTGCGCGGGACGACGCTGAGTACAGCTTCCGCGGCGTCGCCCTTGGGGTCGAGCACGATCACGGCGCAGTCCTCCCGCAGCAGATCCGCGCGTGCGCTTGCGACGAGCAGTGAGGTCTTTCCCTGGTCCACGGCGCCAACGACGGCGGTGTGCTGCCGGCGCTGCTGCGGCTCGATCGCGACCGGGCCGTGCTCGTCGCGCAGGAGGCCGGCGCCGTCGCGGGGGCGCAGGATTCCCGGTGGCGCCGGCGCCAGCGGGACCGCCCGGCGCACGTAGGGCAGCGCGCCGAACTCGGGCGCGGGCAGCGACCACAGCGCGGCGAGCTCGGCCGGGCGGTAGAGGCGCAGCGGGGAGCGGCGGACGCGCAACTGCGCGCCTCGCGCACCGCGACGGACCACGAGCCGCGTGCTCGCCCCGCACAGGCTGCTGGCGATAGCGCGCGCGCCGGGCGCGTCACGGGCGATTACGAGCGGGAGCGCCCACAGCAGCGGCCCGCTCTCCTGCTCGGCCGAGGAGCACAGACGCTCGACGCCGCCGCCGGCCGGCCTCAGGATCAGCCGCAGCGTCGCCGGCGCACCGGCGGCGGCCATCGCCCGCAGGAGCGGCTCGATCCGCAGCTCGGGCTCGACCGGCGCCTCAGCCGCCCGCGGGGGGCTCCGGCGCGCGAGCGCCAGCGCGTAGGGCGGCTCGCTCGGCGCACTGCGAAGCGTGCGCAGGCGCACGTTCGGATAGCTGGAGCGAAGGGCCGCCTGCACCTGGCGCTGCAGCGCCGCCGGGCAGAGGACCGCGAACCAGACCAGTGGCGCCCCACCGGCCCGCCGGTCGAGGTGAACCTCGAGCGCAAGCGTCCGGCGCGGCCCCAGCAGGGCGTGCAGGGCCGCGAAGGTCGCAGTGAGCGACTCACCGCCCGCGCGGTCGTTGCGGTAGGGCTCGATCAGCAGGCGAACTGGCGGCCGCCGCCGCGCGCGCAGGCGCAGCACGGCGAGAACGGCGCCGCCGGCCGCTCCCGCCACAACCACGCCAGCCACCGCTCCCATGCGCGATCCCTTCCGCTCGGCGCATGATCCGACGCGCGAGCGTCAGGCGGGACCGCGCGAGCGTCAGGCGCGGGACGCGGCCGCGCGGGCGCGGTCGCGGTAGAGGCGGTACTCGCTGCGGTCGGGGCGCAGGCAGGCGGCGATCGCGAGCGGCCCGCAGGCCTCGCGGTGGCGTCCGAGCAGCTGGAGTGAGCGGCCGAGGCAGAAGTGGGCGTAGTCGTCGGTCGGCGCGGCGTGCGCGAGTGCGCCGAACTCCTCAGCCGCCTCGCGGTAGCGCTGGCTGCGGAAGAGCGCGCGGCCGAGCGCCTCGCGGATCGAGGCCTTGTCGGGCTCCAGCGTGCGCGCGCGCTGGAGCGGCACGGCGGCCGCGGCGAAGTCGCCGCGCTCGAGCAGCGAGACGCCGCGCTGGTAGAGCTCATAGACCTCGCTGGTGCTCTCGGTTTCGGTCATCGACACATCACGATACCCAGTGGGCGCCTCGGGCTACGTCAGGATCAGCGGGCGGCCGAAGGCTCTTTGGAAGAGGTCCGACTGGCGTTCGGCGCCCCAGCGCGCGAGCGCGGCGTCGCCGTTGACGTCGAGCTCCAGCTCGAGGCGATCGTCTCGCCGGCTCAGCCGGGCCCCGACGACGGTGCCGTCGCGGCCGCGGTCGAGGTGCTCGGCGAGGCGCAGCAGCGCCGCGAGGCGGGTCAGCAGCCGGCGGTCGCCGGGGCGGCACAGCGGTTCGAGCTCGCCGAGCTCGGGCGTGCCCTTGCGGTGGTAGCGCACGGTCTGCGCGATCAGCGCCAGTTCGCGCTGGCTGAAGCCGGGCAGCCCGGCGGCGAGGATCAGGTAGCGGGAGTGCTTGTGGTGGTCGTCGTAGTCGACCGACACGCCGATGTCGTGCAGCATGCTCGCGGCCCACAGCAGCTGGGCGACGTCCAACCCTCCAGCGGGCGGGAGCCCGCCATTAAGAGAATCAAGCAGTTGGCCGGCCAGTGCTGCGACGTGCGTGCAGTGGACGAGATCGGACTGGTACTGGGTGGCGAGGTTGTGCACACTGGCGACGCGGACATCGTCGAAGAGCTCCGCCGGGGCCAGGTAGTTGGAGAAGAAGACCCCCTCGCGCAGGCCCGAATGGGTGACCTCCATGCGCTGGGCCCCGATCGCCTCGATCGCCGCGGAGATCACGATCGCCCCGGCGAGGATCAGTCCCGCCCGACCCGGCTTGATGCCGTCGATCTCGGCACGCCGGGTCGCGGGACGCGCGGCCAGTGCCTTGATCAGCTCCGCGAGCGCGTCACGCTCGATGAAGGCCCCCTGTACGCCGATCGACGGCAGGCCGGCCGCGGCCGCCAGCGCTGCGGCGAGGTTGCGCACCGTACCGCCGATGCCGACGAGCGCGGCGGGTGCCCGCCCGATCCACGGCTCGGAGGCGAGCTCGGCGAGGACGTGCGCGTGCAGCGCTTCGCGCTGGCGGTCGACCGAGCCCTTGGCGGCGAAGAAGCGCTCGGTCATGCGAACGGTGCCGAGCGGCCAGGACGCGCTCTGCAGCGCGCGGCGCTCGCCGACGGCGACGACCTGCAGGCTCCCGCCGCCGAGGTCCAGGACGGCGCCGTCGCGCAGGCTCGTCGAGTTGACCGCCGCCAGGTAGCCGTAGTGCGCCTCCTCCGCCGCGCTCAGCACGCGCACCGGAAAGCCCGTGGCCGC
>Ga0182015_10000749_pt1 | contig 45219 bp, 42 predicted proteins | sample 712P3MmetaG_FD_120478 | JGI IMG/M metagenome (GOLD analysis project Ga0182015, IMG submission 120478) | Permafrost microbial communities from Stordalen Mire, Sweden - 712P3M metaG | ecosystem: Environmental > Terrestrial > Soil > Wetlands > Permafrost | place: Sweden: Stordalen | collected...
ATACTTGTTATCGGACATTGCATTCGTGACCGTGTGGCGCGGGCACTCCTGCCCGCGGCCTTTGACTTTTGATACAAGCAGACAAGACTGGAAGCCGCAAGGCAGTAGGGGCGTTCTTAATGTCACGAGATGTGGACGGTGGCCCATTCGAGCCCGGTTTTAGCTTGAGCGGGACATTTCTACCGCTGGATGAATGGCGCAGTTCTGCGCCTGGGCAAAGCGTCCCGCCCTCATTACTATTTTGTCATCCCGACCCCGGAGCACATCATCGCAATGCGATGATATGTGGAGTGGAGGGACCTGCTGTTGTAAGATCTGGAACACCCTCAAACTGAACGAGCCACACTGCCCGCTGCCCTTTTCAGTATTGACCTCATTTCTCAAATCCCTCATAACTAGCGTAGGACACCAAGAAAGGAGGCCCAAGATTGGTCTCGGCTTACCTAAACTTCACCTCGAAACCCGTAACTCCTTTGCTAGGCGGATTTTACCCGCAAGTCATTAATAACAATAGATCACAAATTTTGGCGTCGCCTAAATCTATGATTCCAATATATCGACCAAAAGAAAAAAAGGGAGGAAAGAAATTCGGGGCGAAAGAAAGGAAAAATTGGGGGCAAAATTCGGGGTAAGGATTTTCTCCAGGCAGTTACGGTGTCGCAACAGGCGATGGGGCACGCTCAACAGTCAGATAGGAAACGGAAATCGCTACATCTTGTAGCGGCCTAGATCTTCATCATTCAGGCCTTCGAGCCATTTACGGAGTTCTTCGCTGCTGACGCGGTCGGAGACGTTGGTCGCCAGCTTTGAGTTTCTGAGGACGTCGGCTTCTACGAAGATGGGGCAATCTACTCTTAGCGCAAGCGCCAGGGCGTCTGAAGGACGTGAATCAATGCTGATGATCCGGCCTTCCCTCTCCATCCAAATCACGGCGTAGAAGGTGTCGTCGCGCAGTTCGGTTACGACTACTTTATGGACATTCGCGGCGAGGCCGACCAACACGTTCTTAATGAGGTCATGGGTCATGGGGCGCGGCGTGGCTACTTTTTCTATCTCCAGGGCAATGGCGTTTGCCTCGTAAATGCCCACCCAAATGGGAAGCACGGTGTCGCTTCCAGCATCTTTCAAGATCACAATGGGCATGTTGGTGACCGGATCCATCATCAGCCCGCGAATTTTCATTTCTACTTCCATCCCAGCCCCCGACGAGGAATATCCTTTCTGCGTTATATCACCATTTCGCCCAGCAAACTGTTGGGAAAAGTCGCCGTTGTGAGCACCGGCACGTAGCTGCCTAATGACGGACCTCCGCCGCTCGGAACGCTGAAGTTTAGAGTTATGTTCTGCGACGTGCGGCCCACCCACTGTTTCCGGGCTTCGTTCTTCCCTTCAACTAATACTTCAATAGTCTCGCCTGAGTGCTTTTTGTAGGTAATCCTTTGAATCTCGCGCTGGCGATCTTGCAAGACGGTCAGCCGGCGGACTTTCTCTTCGTCTGGAATAACATCTTGCAGCAGCAAAGATGGAGTATTCGGGCGCGGTGAATACTTAAAGCTGAAGATCGCGTCAAATTGCACTTCATCAAGCAATGAAAGGGTTTGCTCGAAGTCCGCTTCGGTTTCTCCTGGAAATCCTACTATCATGTCGCTGGTAATGCTGATGTCTCTTTTTGCAGATTTCATCCACGAGATACGCTCGAGGTATTGATCGCGAGTGTAGAGGCGCTGCATGGCGTCCAGTACTCGTGTAGATCCGCTTTGGACCGGCAAATGGACATGGTCGCACAGGGCTGGAACCGATTCGATAGCCTCGATGATGTCGCGGCCAAAATCCCTGGGATGCGAGGTGGTAAAACGCACTCTTTTGATTCCGGAAATTTGCCCAATGGCCGCGAGCAGTTCCGCGAAAGTTTTTTTGGCCATCGGGTCTTTATAGGAATTTACATTCTGGCCGAGCAGTTGGATTTCGCTGTATCCGAGATCAGCCATTTTGCTGGCTTCGGCAATAACTGAGTCGGAAGCGCGGCTACGCTCTTTGCCGCGAGTAAAAGGAACTACGCAATAAGAGCAAAACTTGTCGCAGCCTTCGATAATGGTGATATAGCCTCGATAGGCGTTTGTGCGGGCGGTGAATTCGGTCTCGAAACATTCGTCGGTCTCGCGGTCGTCGAGTCCAGTGACCCGCTGCTTCCCTGCTTCTAATTGCACCAGCATGTTCGGCAGATTTCGATAAGACGCCGAACCACATACTATGGAGACGTACGGCGCGCGCTCGAAAATCTTTTCGCCCTCCTGTTGAGCGACGCAACCGAGGACGCCAAACTTTTTACCTTGTTTCTGAAATTTCTTGTAATCGTTCAGCCGGTTAAAGACTTTTTGTTCGGCCTTATCGCGGATGGAGCAGGTGTTGTATAGAACCAGTCCAGCTTCTTCGACGGTGGGGACTTGCATGTATCCCTGCGAAACCAGCGTGCCGACGACCTTTTCCGAGTCGTGCGCATTCATCTGGCAGCCAAAAGTCTCGAGGTAAAACGTTTTCTCAGGCGCGGTCATGGAAGTCTCAGTATAACGCGTGGACAAAAAGCCGACTATGCCAGCTTAAGAGACACAGCTTGCTGCTCTTGCTTGTCCATCGAGAAATATGGGGAAAACCGCGTCTCTACTTTAGATTCGAAATGGGTGAGCGTCATCGGGCCGATACTCGCCGAGCAGATCAGCGAGAATCCATGCTGATCCGGCAATGGCGAACGTCTCGGCGGTTTCGCCCCAATTCGCATGATTGTGCGGATCAGAAAAAAGCAGCGGTACCCAAACGAATAGCCCGAAACTCACCAGCATCAATGTGAGTAGACGAGTCGCGAAAAGGGCCAGCCGGTCTGTGATCAGAGCCAAAGCCGCGAGTGCGAACAAAACAGTCGTCGTTACCGCCCAAAACATCTGGCTTGGCGGAACCCACTTAGGAACCAGGGTAGCTGTAGGGCTGAGATAAAACGCCTGTTCCAGGGCAAAGGAAGCGGCGCATAGGCCCAAAAAAATGCGGCCAATACGCTTAACTATTTCCGGCGGGCATACCGATGACCAGCGCGCATAGACCAACACGGCTCCGGTAAATATTGAAAACTGCTCGAAGAAGTTACCCCAAGGATTGTAGACCTGCGGTGTGGCGGCGATTCTTGGAATGCACAGTAAAGCGAAGTCGAGGTAAACCACACCAATTGCAATCGCGCCCATTTTTGCAGTTCGACGGAACCGAATAGCGATGCCACCGAAGATCTGGGCAACGGCATCGGCGTATACCAAAATCTGCCAAATCTGAGCGTTCGGAACGAAATGCGGCTGAAGCCAACCATCATAGCTGGGCCAGACGAGCGTGATAACGCCAAAGGCCAACAGCGCTAGTCCAAACACGTGACGGCCGAGCTGCGTACTGGGCTTTGATGCGGTCATTCATTTCTCACAGACCTGTTAACAATTGCCACGATACGGCGGCAGCTCTCGGAGCAAAAGCAAGCTAGCATAAGATAATCATCGATGGCCGTGCAAATGAATCAAGCTGACCCATGTCGCGGATTCTGATCTCAGCTGGCGAGGCTTCGGGAGAGATGTATAGCGCCCAGTTGATCGAAGCCATTCGCCGACTCGATCCTTCATGTGAATTTTTTGGGGCCGGGGGTCCAGCGATGCGGGCCTCTGGATGCGATACGGTGGTCGATGCGAAGGATCTTTCGGTCGTAGGCATCTCCGAAATTCTTGGCCATCTCCCGAAGATTTACGGTCTGTTCAGACGACTGATTCGCGAGGCCCACAAGCGCCATCCCGATCTCGCGATAGTGATCGATTCGCCGGCTTTTAACTGGCGAGTAGCGCGGCAGATGAAGAGACGCGGCATTCCAGTTGTGTATTACGTCTGCCCGCAGTTCTGGGCGTGGCGCCAGGGACGCGTTCGGTTGCTGCGCAAGTATGTCGACAAAGCTCTGGTCATCTTTCCCTTCGAAGAAAAGTTCTATCGCGATCGAGGAGTGGACGCGACTTTTGTCGGGCATCCCCTGGCCGATATCCTCCGTCCTCAAATCAGCCGCCCCGACTATGCTGCAAAATATCAATTGGACCCGGGGAAATTCTGGATCACGCTGATGCCGGGCAGCCGCGCCAAAGAGGTCCGCATGAATCTACCGGTCATCCTCGAAGCCGCCGTCAGGTTGGGAACAGGCTACGAATTCCTTCTTCCCGTTGCCCCTACTCTTGATTCCGAATTTCTCGGAGAATTGGTTGGCGGCCGTCCGGTCCATCTGGTGGCGGAGACGCTTCCGGCATTGGCGCACTCGCGTGCGGGAATCATCGCCAGCGGTACGGCTACGGTAGAGGCCGCAATGATGGGAACGCCGTTCGTCATGGTTTACCGCGTCTCTCCGGTGACCTATATGCTGGGCCGGTCAAGGGTAAAAGTCCCATACTTCGCCATGGTGAACCTCATTGCCGGGAACGAAGTTGTGCCTGAGCTGATTCAGCAGGAATTCACGGCGGATAACGTCTTAGACCATATGGGCCAGATAATCTCCGACGGCCCAGCCCGCGAAAGCATGCTGAAAGGATTCACCGAGGTAAAAGACAAACTGCGTGGTGATAGCCAAACACATCCAGCCGACCGCGCCGCGCAGATTGCCCTATCCCAAGTCACGTAGGGACAGCCGCCACCGGCTGTCCAGCGGAGCAAAGCTCCGCTCAAAAATCCCATAAAACCCTCGCCTCCACAAAAGCCTGTATGTGCGTAGAATCTGTTGAACTGCCGGTCAACCGGACAGCCGGGGCTGTCCTACGCGGGCTTCTAAGCCGTTTGCTGACAGCATCTTTTCTGCTGGAACCGTCATCCAACTTGAGAGTTCCCTTTCCAGGAGACGTCCGCAGATGTTTGCTCATTCTTGGCGCTGGGTAGCCATTGCCGGTTTCGCGATAGTCCTAATGCTGGCCGCAATCCCCAGCCCTGCGGCCGAGAAAAATCGTCTTCGTGTGGACGACTACCAGATCGACGCCCAACTCACGCCGCATACTCACAAGCTTTCAGCCAAGGTCAAAGTGAGGTTTACGGCTTTGGATCAACTGAACGTGGCCACTTTCGAACTTCATAATGATCTTCGCGTCACCAAAGTGACTGACGATTCCGGCAAGCTGCTGACTGCGGAGCGGGTTACGCAGGATTCAACCGTGCGCGTGCAACTGGCTAAAGATTTGCCCAAGAATGCATTGACGACCCTCACGTTCGAATACGAGGGCGTGTTGGATTCGGCCGACGACAGCCCAGTTCAAGGACTGAAGCTGGCGTCCATAGACGATGACACCAGTTACCTGCTCTATGCCGGACGATGGTTTCCGGTCAATGGATATGGCACCAATCGTTTCACCGCGACAATTAATGTGACCGTGCCTTCTCACATGGTCGTGGTCGGCAGCGGTAAAGAGACGGTAACCGATGGCTCTTCCGCGTCGAGAAAGGGTTCCACCGATTCCGGCCCTGTTAAGACCTATAGCTTCGTTTGGGATAAACCAAGTTTTCCGGGAACCATCATTGCCGGTGCGTTTCAGGAGTACAAGAGCGACGAAGCTGGAATCGATCTGCACGTTTTTTTCAAGCCAGTCCATCAGAATTCTGGACCCGTTTATATCGAAAGCGCTCTGAAAGAATTCACATACTTCGAGACCCTGTACGGGCCCGCGATGTCAACGACATTGAGAGTCGTCGAAATTCCTGACGACACGGTTCCAGCCGCGTGGGCACCCGAAATTGCAGCCATCGCCAGCCGAGCCATCACCGACAGAGTTAACTATCGCCTCTTGGCCAACACGATTGCACACCAGTGGTGGGGAGTATCGGTGAGCCCCGCAACCCGCGACGATTGGTGGATAGGCGATGGATTTGCGCGCTATTCCGAAGCGCGTTATGTAGAACAGGCTGCCGGCAAAGCTGGGTTGGAAGAGGTGGTTAAAGACATGTCGGTCGGCGCGCTGGCCTATGACACGGTTCCGCTTTCGAGCGCCAGCAAGCTCGACATTTTTTCGCCCGAGTTCCAATCGCTTGTGACTGACAAGGGCGCGATGATTCTCCACATGCTGCGCTGGGTCGAGGGCGATCAGAAATACGACCAGACCATGCGGACGTTTGCGTCGCAATACGCCGGCAAATCCGCGAGCATAGACGATTTCCGCGCCATCGCCGAGAAAAATTACGGAGACACTTTAGCCTGGTTCTTTTCTCAATGGCTTGATTCCACCGGTGCGCCGGAGTTCAAAACGAAATACACGGTGTATCGTCTGGGAAATAAATGCGCGCCCGCCGATCACTGCCCGGGATTCCGAGTTGTGGGGCAGGTTGACCAGGATCTCGATCTTTTCCGCATGCCGGTGGAATTGAAAATCGATACCGACGGCAAAACTGAAGAAAAACGCATTGATGTGGTGGGAACGGACTCGGCGTTTTCGGTGGAAACGTTTGGCAAGCCCCGGCGCATTGCGATTGATCCCGACGACCGGGTACTAAAGAACTCCACCGACGTAAAACTGCGCGCCTCGATACAGCGCGGGCAGGCTCTAGTTCAGCAGGGAGACTTCGCCGGCGCCCTCAGCGAATTCAACAAGGCACTCGACGTAAATAAAAACAGTTCCCTCGCCCACTACCGTATCGCCGAAGTTTTCTTCCAGCAGCACAACTATCAGGCATCCGCCAACGCTTATCGCGAAGCGTTGAACGGAGACGGCGATCCCCGCTGGACCGAAGTCTGGAGTCACATTTCCCTCGGCAAGATTTTCGACATCACCGGACAACGCGAACGCGCCACCAACGAATACCGCCAGGCCGTCCAAACGAATGACAACACCCAGGGCGCTTTAGACGAAGCGCGGAAGTATCTAAAGACTCCCTACGAAAAGCCAAAAAAAGACCTGAACGGCTTGTAGTTTGCCGTGAAGCGTCGGGCTCCTCGCCGATATGATTGGCGAGACGCTTGTCTCTCTTTCGAATTGGCCGGCGCGTGCTCATCCGCGTTGATCTCGCCGCCGCCGTCAGAGCCGTTGCCCGCTCTATTCCAATTAGAATACTCATGCAGAAAGTGGGCCCGATGCAGGAATGCCGACCGTCAAGGAGCGCTCAATGAACAAAATCGCAGAATCAAGGCGCAAGTTTTTGAAAGCTGCAGGCATGACGCTCGGGGCAACACTGTTGCCTCGCGGAAGCGGCTCTGCTATGGCTGAAAGTACAGTGCGCCAAGCGCAGTCTTCGAATGCCGCTAATTTTTCAACCGCTGACTACTCGTTGCGAATCAAGACCTCTCCGGTCGAGATTGCGAAAAATCGAAGTGTTTCGTTGACCACGTATAACGGCGAGTTTCCGGGCCCGCTGCTTCGCCTAAAAGAAGGACAGCCGGTGACTGTTGACATCTATAACGAGACAGATGTCCCCGAGCAGTTGCACTGGCATGGCCAGATGGTACCGGTTGAGGTGGATGGAGCAGCCGAAGAAGGCACGCCCTTCATTCCTGCACGCGGTCAGCGCCGGATTGAATTCATTCCTCGTCCGGCCGGGTTTCGTTTTTACCATACACACAATCGAGCCGGAGCCGATCTCCACTCTGGCCAATATGGCGGGGAAGTCGGCCCAGTCTATATTGAGCCGAAGAGTGAGCCGGGAAGTTATGAACGCGAAGTCTTCCTTATCCTCAAAGAGTTCGAACCGTCGTTCAGTCGAGGCGGAGACATGGCCCAGGACTTTCTTGCCCCCGCGATTACAGTGCGGGCGCTGAAAGAGCAGGGCGAGGCTGCCATGAAGGCCTCGCTCGCTAAGGGGATGCCGAAAGGCTATGAAGTTGGCTATAAATCGTTCACAATAAACGGCCGCATGTTGCACCACGGAGAACCGATTCGGGTGAAGCAAGGCGAACGAGTTCTGTTTCATGTGCTGAACGGAAGCGCTACGGAGATTCGCAGTCTCGCCTTACCAGGGCATTCCTTTCGTGTCGTCGCTCTAGACGGCAATCTCGTGCCGAACCCCACGAACGTTCCAGTGCTCTGGCTAGGCACGGCCGAGCGAGTTTCGGCCGTCGTGCAGATGAATCATCCCGGAGTTTGGATTATGGGGGACACTTCTGATGACGATCGAAATCATGGCATGGGCATTGTCGTCGAATACGCCGGCCAAAAAGGAAAAGCCATATGGACCGCTCCTCCGAAGCCATTCCATTGGAAGTATTCGCGCTTTGCCAAACCTGGGGTGCACGTCCCAGCACCCGACGAGTCCTTTGAAATGATATTCACAAAAGATAATGCCGCCGAAGAGGGCTTTAATCGCTGGGCCATTAATGGCGTCTCTTATCCGATGACAAACGAAGTGACGCCAGCGTCGTTTCATCTTAAAGAAGGCAAGCGGTATCGAATCCATATGCGTAACGCCAGTGATGACATTCATCCAATTCACCTCCACCGGCATACTTTCGAGTTGAGCAGTCTGGCGGGAATTCCAACGGCCGGAATTTTGAAAGATGTTGTGATGCTCGGAGGGTATCAGGAGGTCTCGGTCGATTTCGTTGCCAACAATCCGGGGCTCACTCTATTCCACTGTCACCAGCAATTGCACATGGATTTCGGTTTTATGACGCTTTTTGACTACGCGTGATCCATGCAAAACGACCAGCCGCTTACTTCCTCTAAGGCTCTGAAATTCGTCCTGATTCTGGGCGTCGTCAACCTCTTTGCGGATATGACGTATGAGGGAGCGCGCAGCGTCAACGGCGCTCTTCTTCAAACTCTCGGAGCGAGCGCTCCTATGGTCGGGTTCACGGCTGGCTTTGGCGAGTTGGTTGGGTATGGGTTCCGCTCGGTTACCGGCTACATAAGCGACAGGACCGGAAAGTGAGCAGACTTCTCGCATTTTTGCCAGCATCCGATGTCCCAAGAAGCGTCGGGCGTCTGGTCCGACTGATGACACACGTCTCTCCTATCGTTTACGCTTCGCTGGTGGTGGGATCGATGATTGTTTTTATCTCCGAGACGCGGTTCGCAGGAAAGCCTCCCTGTTTAGCGTGCTCTCGGACCATTTCTTCGTTGGGGGCAATGTAGACGCAGTAAAGTTTGTCGTCCGTGACGTAGCTGTGCAGCCACTGAATTTGTGGTCCCAAATTCCTGAGCACTCCGCAGGATTTTTGCGAAGCGGCTTGCAATTGATCGGGGGTAAGTTTCCCCAGCCCCGGCATTTCGCGTTCGATAACATATTTAGGCATGTCGCCCTCCGTAACCAAAACTTAGTAGGCCCAGCGTAACAGCGTGGCGCCAACTGTGAATCCCGCGCCAACTGACGCAAGCAGAACCAAATCCCCCTTTTTCAACCGACCTTCCTGGCGCGCCGTGTCCATGGCGAGAGGAATGGTTCCCGCCGTCGTGTTGCCGTAGCGATCTATATTGATGAGGATGCTTCCTAGTTTCAATCCGAGGCGCTCGGCCGTGGCAGTGATGATTCGTTTGTTCGCCTGATGAGGAATGAAAAGGTTGAGATCGCTGGCGGTAAAGCCGTTGCGCTGCAAAATCTTTTCGCAAACTTCGGTCATTTTGCGGACGGCAAATTTGAAAACCGCTCCGCCGTCCTGATGAACGAAGTGCATTTTCTGGTCCACCGTCTCGTGAGTTGATGGATGCAGGCTGCCCCCGCCCGGCATATATAAGGAGCAGCCTCCGGCCCCATCAATTTCGTGAATAAAGTCGATCAGCCCGAAATCTTCGTTGGCCGGTTCCAGAATCACCGCGCCCGCGCCGTCGCCAAAAATAACACATGTGGCGCGGTCGGTGTAATCGATGATCGAAGACATGACATCGGCGCCGATCACCATCACTTTTTTGTGCGCGCCGGTGGCAATGAATTGAGCGCCGGTTTGTAATGCGTATACGAATGCCGAGCAAGCGGCGGAGAGATCGAATCCCCAAATTCCAGTTGCGCCGAGCTTGTTTTGCACCAGACACGCGGTCGAGGGAAATAGCATGTCGGGCGTAACCGTGGCGACAATAATCGCTTCCATGTCGGAGGCCTTTGCGCCGCGCTCTGCCAAGGCCTTTTTCGCGGCTTCGACCGCAAGATCGCTGGTGGCAACGCCCTTATCGACGATGTGGCGCTCGCGGATTCCAATGCGCTGCATAATCCATTCGTCAGAGGTGTCAACCATTTTTGCCAGATCGGCATTGGTCAGAAGGCGGGGCGGAACATAGGTACCAAGAGCGCTGATTTTCACTTTCAAAAGCGCAGAATTGGTCACTCGATAGAATCTCCGGCTTGAATTTGCAATCTACAATTAAGCCAGACACCGGCGACCCACTGCACACGAAAGAGCCCGTTACCGTTGCTTCCTTCCGGACCTGGCGGGATTGGCGGGAGTACGTCGCGTGGGACCGATGCCTGACCGCGATTATTCTAGCATCTGATTTGTGTGAGGCATGGCGCAATCGCGAAGAGAAAAAGCAGATCTTATAACTAGGTTCTGCAAATCCAAAAACAGAATCGAGATAGCAAACATTCACAAGCTAAGGGGAGGTCATCATGAGCCTGCGAAGGATCTGGCGTGCATCGAAAAGGAATCCGCCCCGACATCAAGCACTACCCGCTTTTTCCGGTTTTCTTAGGCAAATTACCTTGTAGTTTCGTATCCGTAACTTGTGCTGGCTTTCCACGGAACTTCAAGGCATACTAAGGCACATAGGCCCGATCCTCCCGCGGCCGGGGAGCTCCAACATGCCAGTGCTGGAAAAAAAGATCGAAGCCCAAGTAAGTAGCCCAATCCCAGAAGACAATCGCCCAAAGCAACGCCGGCGAATGATGATTGCGTTGGCGCTGTTACTTGCGTCGCTCATCGTGGTTGCCGCCAAGAACTGGTCCTTCTGGTCACAATATCTTTTCCCGTCAGAAACGGTTTCGCAAACCGATACTTCGGATGACAGTTCCGCGGAAATTACCACTGAAGTTTCTCCCGTGGTGACTCCGAAGGCTGGCCCGGTAGCTCCAGCTCATTCAGCGAAGGGGAAAACAAAGACTTCGAAAAATACCGTTGCAAACCCGCCGGCCGCCGACACTGCCGACGCGCCGGTGGTGAACCGCGCGGTTCTGCCGCCGCTTCAAGTTGAAGTCGTGGCGGGAAACCATCATCAGCCGGTGAAGGCGGGCAACAATTCTGTCAAAGTTGATATGGGCCCGTCCGAGACTACATCATCCCCGGCACCCACCGCGGCAGCGACGGTTGCGGAGCAGAACGCGCACCAGGCGACGGTAATAGCGTCCGACCGGGTTCGGCTTTCTCGAGATGCGGCGGACGTGATTGCCCGTCCCGTCAAGCCTAACTATCCCCTGCTGGCCCGGCAAATGAAGGTCGAAGGTGCGGTTGTGTTGCAAGCCCTGATCGGAAAAGAGGGCAACATACAAGACCTGCGCGTGATCAGCGGCCCGGCGATTCTCTCCGCAGCGGCACGGGAAGCGGTGACGCAATGGCACTTCAAGCCGTACTATCAGGATGGACAGGCCGTCGAGACGGAAGCCCGCATCACGGTGAATTTCACAATTTCGACTAACTGATTCGTGCGGCGCCGGGGTTCTCGTTCGCGTCTTCCAAATCCGCGGCTAACGGTGTCCGCAACAATGCGTCTGTTTGTCGCCCTCGATATTGCCGAAGATGTTCGTACCCGCATTCAGGACTTTGTTCACGACTTCTCGCCATCGGCGCCGGAAATACGCTGGATGCATCCGCAGTCGCTGCATGTCACGTTGAAATTCATCGGCGAAAAGTCCAACGAATCGCTGGAAAGCATTAAGCGGGCATTGTCTTTCGTTGCATCACCTCCGTTAACTCTGAATTTTCGGGGATATGGATTTTCCCCCGGTCCAAAGCGTCCCAGCATTTTTTGGATTGGTATTGACGGCGGCGAATCTCTCATCTCGTTGGCTGCGAGCGTTGAGCAAGCATTGATTCCAGCAGGCGTGACTGCGGAAAATCATCGGTTCAGGCCACACATCACATTGGCTCGCTCGGGATCAAACCGAAAACGGCATAACCGTGCCAATCATCACCGCGCGGGTCATTACCGTGCGGATCACTGCTTTCGGCAATTGCAGGAAAAATTGGCAGCGGCGCCCCCGCCGGAATTTGGTACGATGTCGGCCCGCGACTTCTTTCTATACGAAAGCCGCCTCTCGGCGGAAGGTTCCGATTACACGAAAATTGAGCGCTTCGTTTTCGGTGAATCGATGGCGGCAAATTAACTGTGACAGCCTTGTTCATTAGCGCCGCTACCGGATACTTTTTGGGATCGATTCCTTTCGGATTCATCCTGGTGCGCGCATTTCGCGGAGAAGATATTCGCCGGCTGGGCAGCGGCAATATCGGAGCCACCAACGTCTCGCGGTCTTCACCACTCCTGGGAGTATTAACCTTGGCGTTCGACGCGTTGAAGGGCGCAGTTGCCGTGCTGCTAATTCGACAGATATTTCCCGGAACGCCCATGCTGCCGGCATTCGCGGGACTTTTCGCGATCATCGGTCACGTATTCCCTGTTTGGCTTGGTTTTCGAGGCGGCAAAGGGGTTGCTACGGGCATGGGATCGTTCGTCATCCTTGCGCCCAAAACCCTGTTGCTGGCGGCGGCGGTATTCGCGGCGATTCTTCTGCTTTTCCGCTACGTCTCTCTCAGTTCGCTAATTGCAGTTGCGCTGTTTCCACTTTTTGCGTTTTGGAAAGACAGATTTCTCGGACCAACGGTCATTGCATTGATGGCCGCCGGTTCCCTTCTGATCCTGCTGAAACACGCTTCGAATATTCGCCGCCTCATCGCGGGAACTGAACCTCGTTTTCATTGGACTCGCGGATGAGCCGAATCGCGATTATTGGCGCGGGCGCATGGGGAACCGCCCTGTCCATCATTCTGGGACGCCAAGGGGCGCATTCAATTCAACTTTGGGCCCACGAAAAAGAGATTTGCGATTCTATTGCCGCCAACCGGACCAACCCGATATTTCTTCCCCAGCAACTTATTCCTCAGAGCGTCAACCCCACCAATAGTTTAAGCACGGCCCTGCACGATGCCGACATCGTTCTCAGCGTGATGCCGTCGCAGCATTGCCGTCGGCTCTTTCAGGAGATGTCCCCGTACCTGAACCACAAAATGATATTTGTCAGTGCCACCAAGGGATTGGAAAGAGATGCATCTTTACGAATGACGGAGGTCATTGCCGATGTGCTCGCTGATAAGTGCAACTTTGCCCCCGGAGTCGCCGCGCTCAGCGGTCCTTCCTTCGCCTTGGAGGCTGCGCGAGGAGACCCCACGGCGCTGACCATTGCATCCACGGACACTGATCTTGCACGACGGGTTCAAAGAGAATTTACCGACTCTCGGTTTCGCTTATATACCAACGACGACGTAATTGGCGTGGAGCTCGGGGGCGCGCTAAAAAACATCATCGCCATGGCCGCCGGTGTATGCAGTGGCCTCGGCCTGGGACACAATTCCATCGCCGCTTTGATTACCCGTGGCCTGGCGGAAATTGCGCGGTTAGTTATGGCTTGCGGCGGACGCCAGGAAACCATGGCGGGATTGGCAGGCTTGGGCGATCTCGTCCTAACCTGCACCGGGGAGCTTTCCCGGAATCGCAGTGTGGGAATTGAACTGGGCCGGGGACGCAAGTTGCCCGAAGTTATCGAATCTATGCACGGCATGGTCGCTGAAGGAATTTTTACTACGGAAGCCGCCGTGGGACTGGCCCGCTCCCTGAACGTCGACATGCCAATCACGAATCAGATGTATGCCGTGCTGCGCCATGGGAAACCGCCAATTGAAGCCATTCACGAATTAATGACCCGCTCTACCAAGAGCGAGGATCAGTGCTGAATTGCGGCCGCCACACGATGGTCTCTTTCCCGTTCAGAATGCCCCATTTTGCGTTCGCTCCTGCGCAACCGTGATAATTCCCCTCGGTTTTGCGGTACTTTCGTAATAGACGTTTTCCCTCAACTTCTTTCTTCTGCAAGGTTTCAAAGTAAGATTTTAGTGGGCCTGAACCGCCGAGTTGCAAGCGGCGACGAACCGAATTATTGTGCGCTTAAATTATCTTCCAACCCGAATCCCGATTCTCTACGTGATCCTGGGCGTGCTCACGCTCATCAGCGTAGTGCCGGTGTATTTTTATTCGGTTCAAATGGAGGATATCAATCGCGAGCGCCTCATCACCAATGAAAGGCTTCTTCAGAACACAGTAACCCGTTCCCTGGCCGACGACATTTCGCAACATCAGGAATCGCTGCGGATGATGCTGGCTAATCTGTCATCCGCTCTCCAGGTTGCAAGCGGTGGAGATGTTACGGATCAGCATGTGGAAGCGCCGGAATTGCGCGCGCTGCTGGAAAATTTTGTTTCTTCATCCGACGATCTCGCGTATGCGACTCTGTTAAATTCCGACGCCAAAGGCATATCCGCAGGGCGTATCGCCCCCGACGCATTTCTTCAACGGGAGTTGGAACGCGCATTTATCGCCTCGAGAGATGGCCGCGCCTATAACGGCCAGGCTCTCGTAATCGGCACCGGAAAATCGGCTCGCACGGTAATGCTGGTGAGCGCTCCCGTGATGTATGGCGGACGCTTTCTCGGCATGATCGCTTCAGTCGTCGATCTGCAATTCCTGATACGGCGTTTGAAAGAAGTGGATCGCGGAGGCCTTACGCCTTACGTGATAGACAGCCAGGGCCGGCTCGTCGCCGGGGCGACCCCCGACTATGCCACTGGTCAGGACATGAGCAACCTGGAGATTGTGCGTAATTTCGTGGACCAGGGCTCCAAGGCCCAAATGGTTGCGGCTACCCGCGAATTCTCCATTGGCGGCAAGGATGGCGTCAAGATGCTCGGTACGTACAGTCCGGTTTCGAATCTGGATTGGGCGGTAATCGTGCAGAAGCCTCGCGACGAAGCTTATCGGGGCGTCTACGAAATGCAGCGCACCGGACGGCTGCTGGCCATGATGGCCGTGGTGTTAAGCATTGGAGTGAGCACAATCGCGGCGCGCCGAATCACCAATCCCCTGGAAATTTTGACTGAATCCAGCCGCGCTATTGCGCGCGGCGATTTCAGCCAGCGGGTGCAACTCAAGACGCGAACCGAAATCGGCGAGCTCGCGGCAACGTTCAATATCATGTCGGAGGAGCTCGAGCGTTTCGTGCTCGATTTGAAACGCGCCGCCAACGAAAATCTCGAACTATTCATGGGATCGATTCAAATGCTTGCCGGCGCGGTCGATGAAAAAGACCCATATACCCGCGGCCATTCCGATCGCGTTACGCGTTACTCGGTGTTGATCGCGAAAGAAATGGGGCAGCCCGACGATTTCATAGAAATTGTGCGCGTTGCCGCCCAGCTGCACGACGTAGGCAAAATCGGAATCGAAGATCGCATTCTGAAGAAACCGGGCGCGCTGACTCCCGAAGAATTCGATATCATGAAAACCCACACCACTAAGGGCGCCAATATTCTTCGTCCCGTCGCGCAGTTAAAGGACATGATCCCCGGCATCGAATTGCACCATGAATCGCTCGATGGACGCGGCTATCCCCGAGCCTTAAAAGGCGATGAAATTCCGCTACTGCCCCGCATCATTGCCGTGGCCGACACCTTCGATGCTCTCACCACCAATCGTCCCTACCAACAGGCTCATGAGCCGTATGAGGCGCTGAGAATCATTCACTCGTTATCGGGGAAACGTCTGGACCCGGCGGCGGTGATTGCCTTGGACGCAATCTACCATCGAGGCGATATCAAGATTCAAGGGAAAAAGCCAATCACCGCTCCCGCAGCCGCTCTCGCATTGCCGGCTCCGGTAGAGAATATCGCCTTGGTGCAGACCACCCGTTCCTGATATAGCCACGCCCACATCTCAAAGCCTTTCCGCCCGATATTTAAGGCCCTGTCAGCATGACCGCTATAATTACAAACTAGCAACTTCCTATGATCCAAACCCTGTTCGGAAGCACTGAACCGAAACCCGGCATGTTTGACCGCATGAGAGAGGCGGTCGCTCGCACTCGCGAGAACCTTAGCGAGCGCATCGAAGAAGTGGTTGCGTTCAACAAAGAGATCGATCGCGGCACTCTGGATGACCTCGAAGGGATTCTTCTGGGTGCTGACCTGGGCAACGCAACCACGCAGGAGGTCTTGGCCAAGCTTCGCGAAAAGGTCGATCGCAAGCAGATCAGGAATGTCGACGAACTCAAGCGGTTGCTGAAAGTGGAGCTACTGGCGATCATTAATTCTGCGAATACTCCGCCGGTAGAAAAAGCCGAAGGCTTGGCGGAAGTGATTTTAGTGGTTGGGGTAAATGGCACTGGCAAGACCACGACCATAGGAAAACTCGCGCAGGTGTTGCGAGGCGATGGAAAAACAGTGCTCCTGTGCGCGGCAGATACTTTTCGCGCCGCGGCCATCGAACAGCTTGAAGTGTGGGGAGCGCGGACCGGCACGGAAGTCATAAAAACTAAGCCCGGTGGCGATCCCGCAGCCGTTCTTTTTGACGCGTTACAGGCAGCCATCGCGCGCCATACCGATTATGTGATCGTGGATACCGCCGGACGCCTGCACACCAAAACAAACCTGATGGCGGAACTCGAAAAAATGCGGCGTACGGCGCAACGGGTGATTCCCGGAGCCCCTCACGAAACCCTGCTTGTGCTTGACGCAACCACTGGCCAAAATGGTCTTCAGCAAGCCCGCCTCTTTACAGAATCTGCCGGAGTCACCGGCATAGTTCTCACCAAGCTCGACGGTACGGCCAAGGGCGGCGTCGTCATTGCCATCTGTCGCGAGCTTGGGCTTCCCGTACGATACGTAGGCGTCGGAGAAAAAGCGGGCGACCTATTGCGATTTAACGCGCAGGATTTTGTGGATTCGCTATTCGCCTGATGCTTTAATTCTATTCGGCTTTCAACCGTATTCAAAATGCCTGATCTCGATACCGACTCTCATTTCCTTCGTCACGCGCTGGCGCTGGCACGTCAGGGCATCGGGCTCGCTTCTCCGAACCCATGCGTAGGCGCAGTTCTGGCGGACAATGAAGGGGAGATCGTTGGAGAAGGTTTTTATACCTACGAAGGAATCCGTCATGCGGAAATCATTGCAATTGAACGTGCGGGAGAAAGAACCCGCGGTGCGACGTTGTATATCAACCTCGAGCCCTGCTCGCACCTGGGAAGGACCGGTCCCTGCGCGGACGCCGTCATTGCCGCACAAATCCGGCGCGTAGTGGCCTGCATGTCAGATCCGAATCCACTCGTCAGCGGTAATGGTTTCGACCGGCTTCGAGCCGCGGGCATCGTGGTCGAAACCGGGATGTTGGAAAATGAAGCGAAAGCGTTGAATGAGAATTTCGCCAGGTACATCCGGCGGCACATTCCGCTGGTTACGCTAAAAGGCGCGATGACTCTGGATGGAAAGATTGCGCCGCCGCCGCGCACGGTAACGAAACTTGTCTCTGCCGCAACCTGGATTACCGACGAAGCGGCGCGCGCCCATGTCCAACAACTGCGGCACCAGAACGATGCCATCATGGTTGGGGTCGGCACGGTGATCGCTGACGATCCATTATTAACGGATCGCAGCGGCAACCCGCGCCGTCGTCCACTGTCGCGCGTGATCCTCGATTCGCGACTTAGACTGCCGCTTGAATCGCGCATTGTTCAAACCGCGCAAAATGATGTGATTGTTTTATGCTCGCTCGCCGAAGAAAAGAAAAAAAAGCAATTGCTGCGACTCGGCGTTCGAGTCGAGCAAATTCCAGTAGGCTCGACCGACGGCCGCCCCGACATGGAAGCCATTGTGAATTTTTTAGGGAACCTGGAAATTACCGGCGTATTGGTCGAGGGCGGAGCGCACGTGAATTGGGCTGTGCTCGCGGCTGGCGTTGCCGATAAAGTTGTCTTGTATTATGCGCCAACGATACTTGCCGGTTCCGAGTCGATCCCTTTCGTCGAGGGCGCCGGATTTCGCACCTTGCGCGACGCCCCTCGGCTGAAGTCCGTAACGTTGCATCATTTCGGAGAAGATTTCGCCGTCGAAGGATATCTGCGCGATCCTTACACGGACTAACGTTTAAGTTGTTGCGGAGGAAAGTTTGTTTACTGGAATCATTGAAGAGGTCGGCGAAGTTGCCAACATTACCCACCACAAACACAAGCGCCGGGTCACGATCACCTCTTCGCGGCTGGTAAGAGAACTGAAGCCAGGCGACAGCATTTCGGTCAGCGGCGTGTGTCTTACCGCGGTCGACATTGCAAAAAAAGGTTTCAGCGCCGATCTTGCACAGGAAACATGGGATCGTACGTCATTCTCTCGCATCAAGCCCGGGTCGCTGGTAAATCTCGAACTTCCGGTGCGAGCTGACGGCCGTCTCGGAGGCCACATAGTTCAGGGTCACGTGGATGGAATCGGCTCGGTGCGCGCCTTCGAAAAAAACACGGATGCCGATGACTATTGGTTAACCATCGAAATTCCCGCCGGGTTGAGCCGGTACGCTGTGTTGAAAGGCTCGATTTGTATAGAAGGAATCAGCCTCACGGTAGCCAAACTAGACGGAATAAATGTCTCAGTTGCAATTATTCCTCATACCGTTCGCGCCACGAATTTGCAATCCCTAAAGAACGGCGACCCAGTAAATCTGGAGATGGACGTCATTGCGAAGTACGTTGAGAAAATGATGAGCCCCGGAAAGAGCAGCAATATCACGATCGAAAAGTTAGTGGAGCAGGGCTTCTAAAATTACGGTTCCAGCTTCAACTCGTCCATCGCCAGGAATTCCTGCACAATGGGCTCTTCGCTTTTTTCCATTTCCGGGTACGTGCCGAAAAACAGAACTTTCGCTTCGTGCAAAAACACGATACGATTCGCTAACTTTTTTGCCAACCGCATGTCATGCGTTACCACCACGCTCGTTAGTTTCAGCTGAGTCTTCAGGCGCTTGATAAGATCGCCCAACAATTGCGCCATTAATGGGTCGACCATGGTTGTTGGTTCGTCGTATAAGACGCATTCCGGCTGCGCCGCCAGAGCGCGTGCAATCGCGACCGACCGCTTCATTCCGGTCGACAAATCAGATGGCAGCATGTCACCCATTTCCTTGACGCCAACCATTTCCAGCAGCCCGTCTACAATCTGAAAAATCTGCTCTTCCGTCACCCCTTTGCGTTCCCTGAGCGGAAACGCAATATTCTCGCGGATAGTAAGCGAATCGAATAACGCGCCATTCTGAAACACCATCGTCACTTTTTTTCGAATGGCCTCCATTTCAGTCTCTGTAAAATCGGTGATGTCCTGCTGATCAACGATCACCCGACCCGAGTCGGGCTTCAGAAACCCCATAATATTTTGCAGCGTCACCGATTTGCCGACGCCGCTGCGGCCTAGAATGCACACTGTCTCGCCAGTCTTCACATCGAACGTAACGTGCTCCAAAACATGATGGTCTCCGAAAGATTTCGAGACATCTTCAAAAGCTATGTATGGACCTTGCGAAGTGGCCGGAGTGCTCATCGAGTTATTCCGCCCTCGTTATTCTTCTCTTGATTCCATGCCATCTGGGCCTCATTCCATTCCTCTGGCGTGTTCAAATTGCGAAACATTTGCGGAGAAAACTTCAGGCGAATCATCTCTTCCTCATCAATCATTCTGATCTCGATGCCGGCAAATAAGCGGTCGATTTTATTTTGACCCCGGGCCAGTGCCTCCTCGCAAAGCGAAACAAAATCACGACGATAGACGGCGCATAGCGGATGCCGTTGTCCCTGCGTTCGTGGAACTGTCACCACAGAGCCGCATTCGCGCGCGGTCGAAACCAGAAAGTGCAGGAATTTCTCTTCAATAAACGGCGTATCGAGGGCAAGCATGAGATTCAATTCAGCCCGGGTTTGTCGAAGGGCCGCGTGTATCCCTCCCAGGGGGCCGCAGCCAGGATAAATGTCTTCTATAATCCGCCCATAACCGCCGAACTTTGCGGCATTTCCGATTATGGCTACATCCCGTGTAATCGAATTGACAAGGCCTAGGGCGCGTTCCAGCAGCGTTTTTCCGCCCAGCGTCAAAGAGGCCTTATCCCGGCCCATGCGCTTGCTGGCCCCGCCCGCCAGAATAAACGCCGCAATGTCGCTCACGCGGTGATCATACACGGCATAGGGCAGACGACGGCACTCCCCTCATATGGATATAACCGCGCGAAAGCCGCGACGTACTCCAAAATGGTATGAGATGCCAGATTTACGTTCGTCCAGCAATCCAGCGTCCATTCCTTTTGCTACACAAAAGTAACCTACCCAACTTTCTGCGCTCGTCAGATGATGGATATCAGGTGTCTCCTTCGCTTAAAGACATTCATGCCTCATAAAATACTAGACGCCATAATGCTCCGCAGTTGCTCCCACGAGTTTTCCTGGCCTCGCCGCGCGCCCGACGGTCACTATTACCAGGTTTGCGTGCTGTGCGCGATTGAATACAAATATGACTGGGAGACCATGCGGCGCACCGAACGCCTTGAGCCGCAGGGCCGCGAAGGATCCGTTCCCGAAGAAAAGAAAGTCTACAAATCGACCTGGATGCCGCGGGCTCGCCGCCTGAAATTCGTCTCTCCATTACGTTACCGGGCGCGGAATCTGGGAAACTGGTCGGAAGGAACGATCGAGAACCTGAGCCAGTCCGGATTATTTTTCCACGGATCGAGACAATTGCCAGCCAATACTCTGGTAGAAATGCTCTTCGAGATGCCGGAAGAAATTTCTGGCCAGAAAAACAGCAATGTACTGTGCCAGGGACGCGTGATTCGCGCTCGATTTGCGGCGGATTGTCCCGACATCGTTGAATTGGCGGTAAGCATATTGGACTACAAATTCGTCCGCAATAACTAGCGTGGCGGCCAACCGGCCCCGGTGAGTTGAAAAATCGTAAACGCGCCAATATAGTGGCCTGCAACCGGTATTTTCCAAAAATAGAGCAGCCAGTCTGCATCTAATTACAAAAGATAAATCAGGAGTGCTTCTCATGAAGACAACCGCTTCCTTGCGCTTCGCTGCCCTCACGCTCGCGGCAATTTCGCTTGCGGCGGCCGGGTGTTCGAAGGCTCCCAGCGATTCGCAAATCGCGGCCGACGTGCAAAATAAGTTGAGCGCTGATTCGGGAGCTCAGAACTCAAGACGCGCCTGAAACGCTATCATCCGTGGACTGCTATCACCGCCTAAACCAACGCCGAGCAAGCCTGTCGGCGGAGCGGTTGTGTAGGTGAGCGCCCCAAAGCCAGCGTGCGAGGAAGGATTTCCCGGAATGCCAGCCTGCAACACGCTCGGAAGGCCGAAATTGGGATGATTGAAGACATTAAAGAATTGACCCTCGAATCGCAGCTTCACGTGCTCGGTCAAGGGGAACCATTTTGTCAGATAGAAGTCGCTCCAGAAAAAATCAGGACCACGCAGGGCATTACGGCCCAGATTTCCGAATTGGCAATTCTGCGGGCTGTCGCCGCCATAGCACTGCCCTGTACTTGGGTCGACGGCCGAGACGAAGGCATCTGGATTGAGCCATTGGAGTGTTCCGGGCTGTGTGACACCCGGGATCGCATGATGCTCATACAGCGGAACACCTGGAATAACACTGGCGAACTGTGTTCCGCTGCCCTGCACAATGCCGTCTCCGTTTGCCGAATACGGGATGCTCAGCACCGAAAACGGTACTCCGCTGTGCCAGAACGCCGTTCCAGAAATCTGCCAGCCGTTGAGTGCGTAGCCCAGAGTATGGCTGTGCACTTTTACTGGCAACTGATACACGTACTGCGCATTGAGATTGTTCCGGATGTCGTAGTCGCAAGGACCATAATCGCGGGCCAGATCTCCCGGCAGAGGCGAAAGAATCCCTCCCGCTGAGAACGGGAGAAATCCTCCGTTCGAGACCGTATCCATGCAACGGCTCCAGGTGTAATTGGCTTGCCCTTGCAGACCGTGTCCGAGGCGCTTCATCGCGGTCAGTTGCAGACCGTTGTAATGGCTGTTTGCGCCTGTCGAGAACTGCGTCACCGCGGCGAACCGCGGATCGGTCGGCTGCATGTACGGGAATGGCGCAAAACAACCCTGGCACACGGTTTGGTAGCCATTGACTTGCGTTGAGTACGGTTGATTCACGGCCCGCGTGCCGACGTACTGCGCCTGCACACTAGCCGTCGTTCCAAATTGATGTTCTATTCCAAGGCTCCACTCCATGAAATAGGGCGCATGGAGCTTGCCATCTGGAACGGCCGTGATGGCAACCGGTGGAAGACAGCTAGCGGGGTTTGCCAGCGGCGAGGCGCACGAAAGCTGCCCCTGCGGAAATCCGGTAGTAAACCTGTTATTAGCAGCAACGGTTGCGTCGACCGCACTGTCAGACACCCCCGGCGCGAGGCCTGTACCGCCCACAGTGCCGAGGAGACCTCCCTGAAATGTCTTATCGTATGGTGGATTGACACCAATCAGGTCGGCAATACTCCCAGGCAAAATATCACTGAAAATTCCAAAGCCGCTGCGCAGGACGGATTTTGGCTCGAACTGCCACGCAATCGCGGTTCTCGGTTGCAGAATCGCCAGGGGCGTCGACGAAAACAGGGTGCCAAGATGTGTCTCAATGGCTCCGCTCAGCGGTTGATTGACATCGTGTGAGATTGAACCGAAGGAGCCGTGAAGGCGGGCGACTTCATCATGCGGATTCAGCGGATTTGAGTTGAAGGTGTCGCGCAAACCGAACGTCCAGGTTATGGTGCGAGTTACTTTCCAGGTATCTTGCCCGTAGACATCCAGATTCAGAAAGTTAAAGGGCTCATTTGCATTCGAAGGAAACGTCTGCGATGCAGTGTTAGCGACTCCGTTGATAAATTGCTGTAAGTTTGCGTAGGTCACGGCCGGAACCGTGCCTTCTCCGAAGTCAAAGTCGTTCAGGCGGAAGATACGCATATTGGTTCCAAACCGCAGTTCGTGAGGGCCACGGTTCCAAGCGAGATTGTCGTTGATGAAAATCCTCGATGCACGCCGGCCCTGAATCCAGGTGTTGTCCAGCCCGCCTAGGGGGCTAAAGGCATTTGCCCCGGTTCCCTGCAACACGATGGGAAACGCCGACAAAGTCTTCTGAAGATTGCTCGGTCCAAATAAGCTTTCATACCAGGAAAACGCTGGATTGAAGTAGTTCACCAAGCTCTGCGAGAAGACGTGCGTGTATCCCGCGGCAAATGAGTAGAGAGGTTGCGAAGAGACCGCATCAAACAGCGAGTTGATGGGATCGGTATAAGCAGCCTGCAGGCCCGTGTCAGACTGGAAGCGAAGCCAGGTTGTGTCTCTCGGGTTGAGGTTATAGTCAAGGCGGACGGTCTGCACTTGTTCGTGATCGTCGCTCGAATGCGAAACGCTCTGTCGATTCGCGCAGCCATCTCCGGCAGCGCCCAGCGGGCATCCGACTATCACGGTCGGTGTGCCGCTGGTATTTCCATACAACGAGAACATCTGCTGATAGAAGGGGACCAAGGAAGAAGGAAGTTGCTGCAAGACATATGCTTGGAAGGCCGTACTGGGAACGATCGTCGGCGTGACGATTGGCAGTGCGATGCGCACCCATTCGCTGTCGAAGAAAAAGAAAAGCTTGTCGTGCGCGATCGGCCCACCGACACTGCCTCCAAAGTGGTTCACGGTTGCTCCGGGCTTGTGATTTCCCGGCGTCGCATTGGTAAAGTAGTCAGCTGCGTTCATCAGCGAACCGTTCCACAGTTCATAGAAATTTCCGTGAAATTCATTTGTCCCGGACTTGGTGACGTAGTTGACCTGGGATGCTCCATACCGTCCCTGATCAACGGAATAGGAAAGCGTGTTGACCGTCACTTCTGAGATCGAATTTAATCCCAAGACAAGGTTGGTTGAGAGGCCGCTATTAAGATTCGTGAGCGGGTCGTTCGTTTCCAGCCCGTCGACTATATAGCCGTTGGAAAGGGCAGGCAGTCCGTTGAATTCCACGTTGCCGTATCCGTTGGTGCCCCCGACAAAGTCATTGCCGCTGCCCGCTGTATTGATGAGCGCTCCTGGAGCAAACTGTAAAGGGTAAGTCAGATCTCCACCTGGATTCGGCAGATTTTCCAACCCTGGCGCATCCAGAGTGGTGGATGTGTTTGCGTTTTGCGGGTTGATAAGCGGAGCCTCGCTGCTCACCTCGACCGTCTCATTGGAGCGAGCCAACTTAAGGGCGAAGTCGACTGTTCGCTTCTGTCCCAAGCCCGAAATGACGTTGTTATTTTGCTGTGTTTCGAAACCCTGCGCTTCTACTCTGACCAAATAGGTCCCAGGCTTTAACTGTGGGAAGTTGAACCGGCCAGCGTCGTCGGTCTTAGCGCTACGCCTTAGTCCTGTCTCAAGGTTCGCGATCGCCACCGTGGCCCCCGCCACGACGGCGCTGGTTGTATCCCGAACTTGGCCGACGATGGCACTCGTGGTTTCGCCTTGGGCCAGTGCTTGAGACGAAGAAAGCGATGCCACAACCGCGAGAGTGAAGCTCAGCCGACGGAAGAGTGTCATATTGTTCAGACTCATTTTGTTGTCCCTCGTAGGCTGCAAACATTCCGATCTTCAATTCCATGATTAACTAATGGTTATGGTTTGTAGTTAGCCATAGTTAACCATACTTGATCACAATAGACAAGCGACTGGGTACGGAGAATGGGAATCATGCCAAACTCCGCATAGGCTGGGCGGTACCAGGAGTGATGATCAATCGGGAAATCGGTTCTGCATAAAATCGGCACTTGATGTAGCCAGGAATCACCCTCATTGACCTTCCACGAAATGGGGCGGCAACTTTGATTCCTGATATCCATATCCTCGGAACACTTTGAGTCAGTCATCGAAATCGTTTGAATTACTTCGCATCCGGCTCTACGCAACCTTTCAAAAGGGCGTTCACCTCTACGAGGGCATCAATATCCTCTAGGGAGCCTGCATTCGCGTACCGGCGATCCGACATAACTTCTAACCGGGCTGGAACATTAAGTATCCCGCCAAACAAAGGTTTCCGCCTTCTTTCGCAGGCAAACTCCACCCTGCCGGACAATGACTTTAGTGTCTCCCCTGCCCGCATCCGCAACCTTATAATCAGGGTGTAACGACCTGTGAACCCTACGGTGGACCCTGTCTACGCATTGTCGATCTTCCTCTTCGGGCTGGCTTTCGGCAGCTTTCTGAATGTGTGTATCTATCGCCTGCCGCGGGGATTATCCACAGTTCATCCCCGGTCGGCGTGTCCCAAATGCGACCGGCAAATTGCCTTTTATGACAATATTCCGGTGGTGAGCTGGCTGCTTTTAGGGGGCCGTTGCCGGAACTGCAAAACGCATATTTCGCCGCGTTACATGATCGTCGAACTGCTCATGGCAGCCATGTTTGCGGCCTGTTACTGGCACTTTGGCTTCACGCTGGCGATGCTGAAATACTGCTGTTTCGGATTTCTCTTGCTGGGCTTGATCTTCACCGACGCCGAAACCCAACTTCTGCCTGACAAACTGACTCTGCCTGGAATTGGATTGGGCTTGCTATTCAGCTTATTTGTCCCGGTCAACGACCTGGCGTCCCAGTTCTTGCCCGCGTTGATTTCATTTCCATCTGGTTCGGACTTCGCGATGGCGTTTCTTTCTTTCGCCGATTCCCTGCTGGGCGCCGTCGTTGGCGCATCGTTCATCTACGGCGCCGGTGCGATCTACCTGCGGGCTCGCGGAGTCGAAGGCATGGGCTTTGGCGACGTCAAGCTCATGGCCATGGTCGGAGCTTTTCTCGGCCTGAAACTTACCATGCTCACCATTTTTGCCGGATCCATCAGCGGCTCGTTATTCGGGTGGTGGACGGTACTCGCCGTGTGGATTAAGCGATCGCGCCGCCGAATAGCTCGTAATCACGAATCATCCAGCAAAGCCCGCCGCCGTGCGTGGGCGTCCGCGGCCATCGCACTCCGCCGGCATCAAATGCCTTTCGGAGTATTTCTGGGCGCCATGGCCATGGTCGCATTTTTCTTCGGCAATCAACTCTTGCAGTGGTATTGGAGACTCTATTGAAGCTGCTGACCAATCCCATTTTTTTGCGGATGGCCACCGGCCTCTTGCTTGCCGGATTCACCTTCGTTATGGGCGTGATCGTTATGCGCTCCATTCGCCGCAGCCTGCTTGCCGACAGCTCATCCGGCGGAGATTGCGCTTCTCCCGAAAGCCTTTCGCTGCACACTTACAACGCCGTGATTCAGCAGTTGAAGCAGCAAAAACACGAGTTGCAAAGCTCGCACGAATCTGAGCGCAGGCGCGCAAAAGCTTCTGAGCACATCAGCGCGGCGGTGTTATCTCATCTTTCGAGCGGCGTGCTTTTTTTTACCCCCAACGGCTTGGTGCGCCAGGCGAATAACGCGTCAAAGCAGATTTTGGGATTCGCATCGCCCACCGGAATGAATGCCATGGAAATCTTCCGCGAAGCCTCGCTGACGTGCCCGTCGGAACTCGCAACTTTGGCGGAAGCGGTAGAGCGGAGTTTACGCGCCCAGACTTTGTCGGGCCGCTTACAGGCGCAATATCTAACGCCCAGCGGCGAGCACCGCATTCTGGAGGTTACGGTGACGCCGGTGCAATCTGCGTCATCCGATTATCTTGGAACCACCTGCCTCATCAACGATCTGACCGAGATGGCGACTATCCGCAAGCATGAGCAGTTGCGCGGAGAGATTTCAGCTGAGATGGCGCTCGAACTGCGCAATTCGTTGAACACCATTTCTGGATATGCGCGTCAGTTGGCGGCGGGAAATGACCCGGAGGCGATAAAAAGAGTTGCGAACGACATTGTTTCTGAAGCCTCGCATCTGGACCACACTATTGGCGGCTTTCTCGCCGGCAGCAGAACAGCCACGGCTGCCGGTGCTTAACCTCGCCAGCGGATGGAACGAAATAGTTTAGAGAGACGGAGCGATTATGAAATTAAAAATGAATGCTTTGCTCGCAGCGTTATCTTCAGCTTTGCTGCTTGTCACCTGCGCCGCAGCCCAAAGTCAGACTCAGGTCATCACCCCTTCACAGTCGCTCGGCGACTACGCGCGAACCGTCCGCAAGGATAAAAAGTCGACGCCCGCGAAGCAGTACGACAATGACAACCTTCCGGTAAACGACAAGTTAAGCATTGTCGGAAGCACGCCTGCCGCTCTGGCGGACAATTCTACCGCTTCCGCGGATGCTTCGGCCGCAAAGCCAGCCGGTGACGACAAGAATCTTGAGATTAAACCGGGACAGACCCCGGAAGAGCGGCAGAAGATTTACGATCAGTGGAAGCAGAAAATTGCATCCCAGAAAGATAAAATCGATCTGGCCGCGCGGGAACTCGACGTCACCCAGCGCGAATATGAACTGCGCGCCGCCGCCTTCTATGCCGATGCGGGTGATCGTTTGCGGAACCAGGCCGCATGGGATAAAGAAGACGCGAACTACAAAGACCAATTAGCCCAGAAGCAAAAAGCCCTAAATGATGCCAAGCAGCAATTGGACGATCTCCAGGAGCAGGCTCGCAAGGCCGGCGCTCCCTCCTCGGTCCGCGAGTAGCAAATCGAAAAAGGGTGTAGCGACCGATCTACATCAAAAAGCCACCATCCACGTGGTGGCCGTGCCCATCATCCAAAACGCTGTCATCCCGACCGAAGCGAAGCGGAGTGGAGGGACCTGCTTTACACTCCGCTCAACCAATCTCAGTCTCGTATTCGCTCAATCTGCCTCACATGATGTTTCCCGTGCACCCAATGAAACTTTCCCCACTGCTGCATCGTCATGGGGCCCAGCACAGGATGATCAGCTACAAACGCTCTCGATCCGAACTGTGTCTCACATTTCTCCATCGCGTCATCCAGCGCTGCGATTCCGTTTTTGATTTCCGCAAATATATTTTCGGACGCCACTCCCTTTGGCTTTGCCGATTCCGGGGATTCGCGTCCACTAGGGAAATAGCCGAAATCCAGCACCAACGTGTTAACCACCCGCTGTTTTATTGTCGGCGATCCGCCCAGCGCCCGGCCGGCTTTCAAACTGCGTGCCAGATTTTTTACGGTTCCAATGTAAGTTAAATTGAGATGCTCGAGAATTTCCGCGACGCTCCACTTCCCTTCCGCTGGACGCCGCGCGAGTTGTCCAACGGTCAAATCGCCGGCGCACGATTCCAGTTTCTTCTGCAAACGTTGTAGATATACGTTCATGTTCGGATAGCAAATCGCGTCATCTAGTAGAATGTACTCCGCTCTGATCTTGGCCCGGGAGCATTCAAATCCATGAACAAGCTCGTGGTACTGACGCTCGCGTTGCTACTCTGCGGATGTTCTTCCCCGTCCGGTCAGGCACCGGAGAAACCCCAACCGAAACCGACCGAATTTCAGCCCGGGCGGCCGATCTTCCAGCAATTATATGTCGCTGCTCACGGGTGGGCGCGAGATGCCCAACCGATCCGCCTGCAATCCCAGGTAACCCCAGGAGACAAAGACCGCGACGGCAAAGCCGCGGTTTGGACCGGCTATTTCGGGTCGCCAGCCCTGCGCGGGGTGAAGTTCTACACCTGGTCGGGAACCGACGCGCCCGATTTTTCGCAGCGCGGCATCACTCCCGGATCACTCGACACCTACAATCCCAGCAATACTTCCACAGCGATCTTCGATGTGCGATTCCTCAAGATAGATTCAGACCAGGCTTTTGACGTAGCGCAAAAACATGGCGGAGAAAAAGTTCTCGCGAAAAATCCCGATACTCCGATTTCCTACATACTCGATTGGGATTCGGCAACCAGCAAACTCAACTGGCATGTGATCTATGGAGCCTCGCAGGGCGACGCCAAACTGGTGGTCGACGTGGACGCGAGTACAGGCGCCTTCTATCGCACACAAAAGTAAGCCGTGGCGCGCTAGACTTCCACCGGCTTGCTGCAAAATTTATCGAACGCCGTTTTCAATTCACACGCAATATCGGCCGCCTCCCGATGCTCAATATCACTTCGCTGCAACATGTGGATCAATTTGCCATCTCGGAAGATGGCAATCGATGGCGATGAAGGCGGATATCCAGTGAAATATTTTCGGGCCTGGTCGGTGGCTTCCGCATCTTGACCGGCAAAAACCGTATAAAGCTTTTCGGGTCGATTGGGATTTTGTAATGCCAGCCGAATCGCGGGACGCATGCGGCCGGCAGCGCATCCGCAAATCGAATTCACTACCACCATCGAAATGCCGGTCTGATTCGGAATCGCGCGATCTACTTCGGCCGCTGAACGCAATTCCTGAACGCCCAAACGCGTCAGTTCTTCCCGCATGGGGATAACCATTATTTCTGGATACATTATTTCTCCTATGAGTAGTCGCTCCTTCCATTGTAATCGCTGCTAGAAAGAAAGACGCAAACATATGTAGACGCGGCTTGCCGCGTCCGCACCATGTGTATCGCCAATACTTGCGAGGCGCTGCACGCCAGATCCTTCGCAAGCTCAGGATGACGTCAAGTACCAAACAATACGCATTACTTCGACTGGACCACCTGTCCGCGAACCGGCTCACCAACGCTGACCGGTTTTCCGTCGGCCACATAATCATGAAATTGAATGGGCAAACCCTCACCCTTAAACCACTGCGACGTAGTTTGCACATGGTAGTGAAGATGCGGGAAGGGCGAGTTTCCACTATTTCCGCACTGTGCCAGTTCCTGTCCAACTTTGACCTTGTCCCCGGCTTTCACTTTTACGCTTCCTCGTTTAAGGTGCGCCAGCATCGAAAATTCGCCGTCCCCATGATCGATGACAACGCTGTTGCCATACGCCGGATTGGCTTGTATGGGCTTCAATAATGGATTGTCGTCATACTGATCAATCGCCACGGCTACGGTTCCGTTCGCGGGTGAAATGACCGGTTGACCAAAACAAAAATAGTCTTCGGCCTTATCCCCATTGTTGGCGTAGAGTTTGCCGTCGCGAGCTCCCACGATATCGTAAGCGAATCGCTGGTCCGGCGCCGCCGCATGGTAATTATCGTAAGTCGAGCGCCCGCCCTGATAAATCAACCAAGTCCCTTGAAGCGGAAAGCTAAATGAAGTCTTGTCTTTGTAATCCAGGTATTTCGATTCTGCCGGATTCGCTTCGGGACGAATAAAAAATCCCGCAACCTTTCCCTGATCGTCGAACGTCATTGACACTTCGATCGGCATGGGAACTTGAGAAAAGTGCACCAGCCGCGTGTAGATTTGGAAATGCGGCCCGGGCATCACTCGCTCATTTTCGATGGAAGTTTCTTGTCCCAATTGCGACTTCGCTTGCCCTGAAAAGTTCGTGAAATCGGCCTGCGTCTTCAGCGCAGCCTGCATTTCGGGAGTCATATCCTTCCACAGTTCGTCGGTCTGTCCCTTATAAAACTCCGCGATATATTTCCGCGCTTTCGTCATCGCAGTGTCACTCGAGTAGGCTTGCGCTACGACCGTGTTTGCCAGGCCCATGACTGCGAGAATACAAATAAGAAAACTTTTCATAACATCTCCTGAGTGGAAACACAGCAATTCTAATACGGGATCGCCTCATGCTGGCAAGCACAGATTGCCCATTTGCACTTGTCGTTTATATTGAATGCATCGCAATGATTGTTCGGGAAAATGTACCTCTCGCCCCCCTGACCACGCTAAGAGTTGGCGGACCAGCGCGCTATTTCGCCGAAGCAAAAACAGTCGCCGATGTTCAGGAGAGCCTTGCATTTGCCCGCGCCCGCAATCTTCCATTGTTCGTGCTTGGCGGTGGGAGCAATCTCGTCATCTCCGATGCGGGATGGCCCGGACTTGTCCTCAAGATTGGAATCGCCGGAATCGAGCGGCGCGAGCATGATGGCAAAATAACTTTTGAAGTCGGGGCCGGCGAGCCGTGGGACAAGTTCGTGGCCGCCGCCGTAGCCAGCAATTGCGCCGGGGTGGAATGTCTGAGCGGCATCCCGGGCAGCGTCGGTGGCACCCCCGTACAAAATGTCGGAGCCTACGGACAGGAGGTATCGGCCACAATTCGATCCGTACTCGCGCTTGGCATTGATGATGGGCAAACTCGTGAATTCGATAATAAAGATTGCGGATTCCAATATCGCACCAGCATTTTTAATTCCAGCGCAAAGGGACGTTTCATCATTCTGCAAGTGAGTTACGATCTGGTCCCGCATGGCAGTCCGCATCTGCAATATGCGGATCTGAAAAATCATTTCGCCGGATGGCACGAAATCCCAACTCTAGCGGACACTCGGGAAGCAGTGCGCAAAATACGTGCCCGCAAAGGGATGCTGATTTCGGAAGGTGACGACGATTGCCGGAGCGCCGGATCATTCTTCAAGAATCCGATACTTTCTGTCGGAAGTTTTGAGCGTTTGACAAGACTAGCCGCCGCAAAGAATTTGCAGGTTCCAAGTTATCCGGCGCTCGAAGCGCAAAGAAAAATCTCTGCCGCGTGGCTGGTTGAGCATTCGGGATTCAGTAAAGGTTTCATTGCAGGCAATGCGGGTATCTCTCACAAACATGCCCTGGCCATCGTCAATCGGGAAGACGCGACGGCCGCCGACATCATCGCCCTAAAAGACCACATCCAGGATCGTGTACAAGACATCTGGGGCATCCGCCTGGAGCCTGAGCCAGTCTTCATAGGCTTCTAGGATGTCTCGTTTAGGTTGTGTAGGTTTTAGTCGTGTGGTTTGGTTGTGGCGCGGGCGCCCCGTCCGCGAGACTCTAATCAGAACTTGTCATCCCGAGCGAAGTCGAGGGATCTGCTTTCACTTCCCACGAACGCCAGCCGCGCCGCTTCTTTAAATATTTGCATGAACATTTCTCGTGTGAGTTTTCCCGTCTGCGTGTTCTGATTTGACGGATGGTAAGAGGCAATCAGAATCTTGCCATCCGGCATCGCGTACTTCGCGCCGTGCCCAAAAATATATTCTTGCCGGCTTCGCACAAAGTCCCAGCGCTTCAAGTAATTCAAATAAGCATCGAATGCGATCTTGCCCAACACGACCACGACCTTGAGATTCTTAAGGCCTTCCATCTCGCGATCTAAATATTCCGAGCAATTCGCTAATTCCTGAGGAAGCGGCTTATTATCCGGAGGAGCGCATCGCGCCGCGGCAGTGATGTACATATCTTTCAATTCGAGCCCGTCTCCACGATGAGTCGCTCCGGGCTGATTTGCGAATCCAGTTTCATACAGCACCGGATACATAAATTTTCCCGACGCGTCGCCCGTAAACGGCCGACCCGTGCGGTTCGAGCCGTGCGCTCCGGGAGCCAGCCCCAGCACCAGAACTCTGGCCTCCGGGTCACCAAATCCCGGCACCGGCTTTCCCCAATATTCGCAATCTCGATAAGCCCGACGCTTCTCCCGCGCAACCATCTCGCGATAAACCACGAGCCTCGGACAACGCACACACGAAACCACTTCGCGATTTAACTTTTTAAGCCAAACAGGCTGAGCGTCACTCATCAAGCGTTCCGAGAATTAATGTGAGGCGGGCGCTCTTGTCTCGCAGTTGCTCCGCTGGGACTAGGAAAGTGGATAGAACTCCAGACAATTCCATCAGCCAACTAAACCATCGATCTTCCGCAGCGATTCCACCGAGAACTCCAGATCAAAACTCCCCAGATCCTGCTTCATATGCTCCGCGCTGGACGTGCCCGTAAGCGGCAAAATTCCAATCGACCTGGCGAAGCTGAAAATTATCTGCGCCACAGTCGCATCCATTTGCCTGGATAAAGCAATAATAAATGGATGGTGAAACACTTGCACATTCGCCGTCAGCAGCGAGAATCCCTGGTAGACGATGTTGTACTCGCGACAGAAGGCACGGATCTCGCGATCCCAGCCCAAGCGAGCGAAACAACGATTCTGCACAAACGCGGGTGCCTCGCCATGAACGGCCAACATTGGTTGAAGTTGCTCCAGCGCCACATTGCTGATGCCGAGCGATCTGGCGCGGCCAGCGCGTTGTTCCCGTCTCATCGCCTGCCACACTTCGCGATCGTCTTCCGTCCATTCATATCCCGACGCGGGACCATGAAGAACGTAGCTGTCCACGTAATCCGTCCCGAGATGTTCGAGAGAGCTGGTTAATGACTGTGCGACCTGATCCCCCAGCGAAGCCGCAGGATCATAGGGCAGCCGGTGATCCTGCCCACGGCGATAGGTGAATTTAGTTTGCAGAAAAAGGTCGGCGCGAGTGACAATGCCGTCGCGATAGACGGTTTCTAACGCCTGTCCTACTCCAGCTTCAAAATAATGCTTTCGCTGGTTGGCTGAATCGATTCCGCGAAAACCATTTCTCAGCGCCAGCTCGGTGAGCGCGGCGGTTCGCTCTTCCTTCCATGCCGTGCCATAGATAAATGCCGGGGTATTTAAAGCAAAGATCGGAGAGCGCTTTTCGGGCATTACGCCATTCTCCCATGCGCGGCAGGATTCGCGCCCGAGAGAATGGACGTACCGCTTATGGCCGGAACTTCGCCTTTTTCAGTTCCCCGGGTTTATTCACTTTCTTGTTTTCTGAAATCTGTTCAATCCTGTTCAAGGGCTTCTCTGCCATTGCGGAAACGCACCCTAACTAGGCGAAGTGGATGAGTATTGGCCTGGCGCCACGTGACTAAAGGCACTCCCCGCCGTTTGACGTTAATCACTCCATATACATACACTCAGAATGTGAGCCCCATAGAAACTTCCAGCAACACGAAGCGGGAAATTGAGATTGAAATTCCTGCGGAAGAAGTCGCCCGCGAGACTGAAACTTTAATAGGGAAATATCAGAAACTGGCGCGCATTCCCGGTTTCCGCCGCGGACACGTTCCGGCTTCGGTCATCCGCCAGCGCTTCTCGCAGGACATCCAGAACGACGTCGTTGACGCGCTGATTCCCAAGCATTTCCGCAAGGAAACCAGCAAACTCGGATTGGTCCCAGTTTCGCAACCGCGCGTGACCGATCTGCACCTGCATGACAATGAGCCGCTGAAATTCAAAGCCAGCTTCGAAGTCATGCCCGAGATCAAGGTCGAAGGCTACAAAGAACTTCGCGCCGACAAGCCAGAAATTACCGTCACCGATGAAGAGGTGCAACACGCGCTGGACGACATCCGCGAGCAGCGCGCTAGTTACACATCCATCGAGGGCCGCGCCTTAGCCGACAGCGATTTCGCCCAGGTGTCACTCGACGGCAAGCCCAATGTCGAGAGCGCGGACTCAAAGCCAGTCCACATGGACGACATCCTCGTAGAAATTGGCGGCAAGAACACCATGCCGGAATTCACTGAGAATCTTCGCGGAGCCCAAGCCGGGGACGTGAAGACATTCGAAGTAAATTATCCCGAAGACGCGCACGACAAGCGCCTCGCCGGAAAAACATTTACTTACACGGTGAACGTTCAGGCGCTTAAACAAAAAGCTCTGCCCGAATTAAACGACGAATTCGCCAAAGAACTCGGACAAGAATTCAATACGCTTGACGAAGTTCGGAAGCGCATTCGCGAAGGCATGGAAGCCGAGCGCAAACACACCGCCGAGCGCGAATCGAAAGACAAGCTGCTGACTGAACTCGTCAAGCGCAACGAATTCGAAGTCCCCGAAGCGTTGGTCGAACGGCAGATCGACGTTCGCCTCGAACGCGGACTGCGGGCGCTCACCGCGCAGGGCATGAAGCCCGAAGACATCAAGAAAATGGATTTCACTCGCATGCGGGCCGGTCAACGCGACCAGGCTTTGCAGGAAGTGAAGGCTTCCCTGCTGCTGGAAAAAGTGGCGGACGAAGAGAAGATTAAAGTTGGCGACGAGGAAATCGATCGTGAGGTTCAGGCGCTTGCCGAGCAGTCGAAACAAACGCCCGAGGCGATCCGCGCGCGTTTGACACGCGATGGAGCGCTGGATAGAATCCGAAATAGAATCCGCCACGAAAAGACCCTCGAATTTTTGTATCAACAAACCGCATAATGCCGCGCAATTATGAACAGAGCGGCCGCTTTTGATTCCCCCCAAAAGCCCTGAATCGATCGGGCAGGAGTGTGACAAGTGAAGACGCCAGTAGACAGAAACGACCCTCAAATGATGCTGGTGCCCATGGTCATCGAGCAGACCGGACGCGGCGAACGCGCCTACGATATTTACTCTAGGCTGCTGCGCGACAACATCATTTTTATCGGCACGCCGATTGACGACAATATTGCCAACTTAGTAATCGCCCAGATGCTGTTTCTGGCGCAGGAAGATCCCGAGAAAGACATTCAGCTTTACGTCAATTCTCCGGGCGGATCGATTACCGCCGGAATGGCGATTTATGACACCATGCAATATGTCAAAAACGACGTAACCACCATTTGCATTGGCCAGGCGGCCAGTATGGCGGCGTTACTTTTGGCTGCGGGAGAGCCGAAAAAACGGCTCGCGTTGCCCAATTCCCGCATCCTAATCCACCAACCTTCCATGGGAGGATTATCAGGACAAGCCACGGATATTGACATCCACGCGCGTGAGATACTACGTATGCGCGAGATTACTAATGAGTTACTGGCGAAACACAGCGGCCAGAAGCTCGAAAAAGTAGAAAAAGACGTGGAACGCGACTTCATCATGAACGCGCAACAGGCAAAAGAATACGGAATCATAGACGACATCATCTACAAGACCAGATAAAGCTATGATCTTTTATTCGCACTAAAATATGAGGGTGCCCCATTCAAGCCTTCTTTTGGCTTGAGTGGGAGGCAAACAGTAAAAAGCTAGAAAAGTTCAGGTTCAGTTTTTATTAAATAAACGATGGTGCCCCATTTCTCGCGCACTTTGCGAGAAGTGGGAGGCAGACAGTAACAGGTTAGAAAAGTCCAGGTTCTGATTTAAGGAAGGAATTTTGGGGCAAGAAATAAAAGGAGCAAAGCCGAGTGAAAAATAAAACCGGCACCGAAGAAATCTTACGCTGCTCGTTCTGCCATAAATCGCAGGACGCCGTGGCCAAGCTGATATCGTCCCCCAGCGATTATCCGCGCGCCTACATCTGCGACGAGTGCGTCGCCGTTTGCAACTCCATACTTGAAGACGACCGCACGGCAACGCCCGCCGCAACCACGCCAAATCAATTACCGAAGCCGCAGGAAGTAAAAACCTTTCTCGACGAATACGTCATCGGCCAGGAACAAACCAAGAAGAAGCTCGCGGTCGCCGTCTACAACCACTACAAGCGCATTTACATGAATCGCCAGCGCACCGGCGACGGCATCGAACTGGCCAAGTCGAACATCATGCTGATCGGCCCCACCGGCACGGGTAAGACGTTACTAGCACAGACCCTAGCCCGAATGCTCGATGTCCCCTTCGCCATTGTTGACGCCACCACTCTCACCGAAGCTGGATACGTCGGCGAAGACGTAGAAAACATCATCCTCAAACTCCTGCAAGCTGCTGACGGCGATGTAGGACGCGCCCAGACCGGCATCATTTATATAGATGAGGTCGACAAAATTGGACGCAAAGACGAAAATCCGTCCATCACCCGCGATGTTTCCGGCGAAGGCGTCCAACAGGCCCTACTGAAAATTCTCGAAGGCACGATCGCTAACGTCCCCCCGCAAGGTGGACGCAAGCATCCTCACCAGGAATTCACGCCCGTAGACACCACCAACATCCTCTTTATATGCGGGGGCGCTTTCGTCGGCCTCGAAAAGATCATTGGCCGCCGCGCCGGCAAGAAAGCCCTGGGATTCAAAGCCGAAGAAGAAGGCGTAAAAGATGAGGTCGTGCTCGAGCACAAGCGCAACTTCGACCTTCTCAGCGATGCGCAACCCGAAGACCTGATTAAATTCGGCCTGATCCCCGAATTCGTAGGACGTCTGCCCGTCCTCGGCGTCCTCGAGGATCTCGACGAATTCGCGCTGATCGAAATCCTGACCCGTCCCAAAAACGCGATCATCAAGCAATATCAACGCCTGTTCGAGTTCGAAAACGTGCGACTTAAGTTCAGCGAAGACGCCCTGCGCGCCATCTCCAGACAAGCCATGGCCCGAAAAGTTGGTGCCCGCGGCCTGCGCATGATTCTCGAAGAACTCATGCTGGACCTGATGTACCATTTACCCAGCCAGAAGAAGGTGAAAGAATTCGAAGTAACCCGTGAAATGGTCGAGAAGCGCAACGTCTCCCTGGCCATGATGGAAAAAGCGGGATAATAAGATTTTGATTTGAACCAGGAACTGAGAGCTATAAACTAGGAACTGCTGTTAACAGACCATTTCGGAGCCCATGACTACCGCCAAGGAAAAATTCGAAACCAAAAAACTCCCGATGATGCCTATCAGAGATGTTGTCATCTTTCCGCATATGATGACGCCGTTCGTGGTTGGCCGCGAGTCCAGCGTGCGCGCTTTGGAAGAGGCGCTGGCCTCGGACAAGAAAATTTTCCTGGCGACCCAGCATGACGCGAGCGTGGACGAGCCTAAGCCCAACGAAATCTATCAGGTAGGAACGGTCGTAAATATCGTCCAGAGTCTCAAGCTGCCAGACGGAAACATTAAAGTGCTGGTTGAAGGCATCGAGCGCGGCAAAATCCTGCAAATTACCGAGACCGAAGGCTACATGCAAACCTCCGTCCGGCTTGCTCGTTACACCGTTGAGCCGAATCCTCAGATCGAGGCGGCGATGCAGCGTGTCACCGCCCTCTTCGAGCAGTACGTAAAGCTCTGCCAGTCTTTGAACTATGAGACCATGATCGCCGCCGTCCGCATGGAAGATCCGGCCAAGCTGACCGATACCATCGCGGCGAACCTTCAGCTTTCCATCGAAGAAAAGCAGGAACTACTCGAAATCTTCGACCCCGCCGACCGTCTCAGCCGTATCGGCGACGTCCTCGACATCGAAATCGAAAAGCTGAACATGGACCGCACGATCCAATCGCGCGTGAAGCGGCAGATGGAGCGCGCCCAAAAAGAGTATTACCTCAACGAAAAGATCAAGGCCATCCAGAAAGAACTGGGACGCGGCGAAAAAAGCGAATTCGACGAGCTTAAGAAGAAGATTGATGCCGCCGGCATGCCCAAAGAAGTAAAAGACAAGGCCCTTCAGGAGCTGAAAAAGCTCGAAGCCATGCCGCCGATGTCAGCCGAATCCACGGTCTCGCGTAATTATCTCGACTGGCTGCTGGCCGTTCCCTGGAAGAAACGCTCAAAGGAAATCCGCAATATCAGCCGCGCCGAAAAAGTCCTCAACGAAGACCATTACGGCCTGGAAAAGATTAAAGAGCGCATCCTCGAATTTCTCGCCGTCCGTCAGTTGGTGAAAAATCCCAAAGGCTCGATTCTCTGCTTTGTCGGACCTCCCGGCGTCGGTAAAACGTCGCTGGGAATGTCCATCGCTAAGGCCACCGGACGCAAGTTTGTCCGCATGTCCCTCGGCGGAGTGCGCGACGAAGCCGAAGTTCGCGGACATCGCCGCACCTACATCGGCGCTCTGCCCGGCCAAATCATTCAGATGATGAAGAAGGCCGGCACAAAGAATCCCGTCTTCATGCTCGACGAAGTCGACAAGATGTCCATGGATTTCCGGGGCGACCCATCCGCCGCTCTGCTCGAAGTCCTCGATCCTGAGCAGAATTTCATGTTCGTCGATCACTATCTCGACGTCGAATACGATCTCTCGCAAGTCTTCTTCATCGCCACGGCGAACGTAATGCACACCATTCCGCCGGCGCTGCAAGACAGAATGGAAGTTCTGCGTCTGCACGGATACACCGAAGAAGAGAAAGTTGAGATCGCCAAGCAGTTCCTGGTCAAGAAGCAGCTTGCCGCCGCCGGACTAACCGACAAGAACATCAAGTTCAGCGATGAATCGCTGCGTTCGCTCATCGGCTCTTATACCCGCGAAGCGGGAGTCCGCAATCTCGAGCGCGAAATCGGCAACGTCTGCCGCAAAGTTGCTCGCAAAGTCGTTAAAGAAGGCCAAACCTACAACATTGGAATCGACGGCGGCAACGTAAACGACTTCCTCGGAGTCATAAAATTTCGCGACACGCTCGCTCACGAAAAGAGCGAAATAGGATTAGTTACCGGGCTCGCTTGGACCGAAGTCGGCGGCTCCATCCTGAGCACCGAAGCCAGCGTGGTCGACGGAAAAGGCAAACTCACGCTTACCGGAAAACTTGGCGACGTGATGCAGGAATCCGCGCAAGCCGCCATGTCTTATGTCCGTTCGCGCGCGGTTCGCCTTGGCCTGTTGCGAGACTTCTACCGCAACATCGACATTCACGTTCACGTGCCCGAAGGCGCGATACCGAAAGATGGCCCGAGCGCCGGCATCACCATCGCCACTGCCATCTCCAGCGCGTTAAGCAAGATTCCCGTGCGCCGCGACTTAGCTATGACCGGAGAAATCACCCTTCGCGGCAAAGTCCTCGCCATTGGCGGACTCAAAGAAAAACTCCTCGCCGCCCATCGCGCCGGATTGTTTGAAGTAATCCTCCCGCGCGATAACGAAAAAGATATAGCCGAAGTCCCCGAGAATCTCCGCAACGCCATGAAGCTTCACTTCGTCGACACCATGGATCAGGTTTTAGCGGTCGCGCTCGAGCATCCGCTGCCGGATATTCCATTGCCCCCAGTCGGCGTCGTGGATAACAGTCAGCCCATCGCGCCGCTCAATGCCACCAACGAACCGCCCGCAACGCATCAGTAGAGCGGCCCATGCCTGCTGATTCTTCTATATCTATTAGAACCGGCCCTTATTGTGCCCACCCATACGTGGTGCGTTTGCTCATGTGGCGCGGACACTCCTGTCCGCGCGCCGTCAGCTAATAATCTCCCATGTAGGGACAGATGTTCTCATCTGTCCAGCCGAGCCACGCCGTCCTGCACTTCGACGCGGGGACGGCGGCCCATTCAAGCCATCTTTTTTCGTCCCGTCCCCTAATTAATTTGATTCCAGCTCCTCGAATCGCCGCGGGTGACACCGGCTCGGCGCGTCACAACCTCCGGTAGGTCGCTTGAGCCTCGCAGTAATGCGCGGCCCAGAGGAATGACAGTTCCGCAGGAGCAATCCAACGGACAGAATTCGGCTTACAGGTCCGGCTGCCACAAAATCAATCGTTGTTTTATGTGGGGTGGACACTCCCTTCGCAGGCTCAGGGCAGGCTCCGTCCGCCGCCGTTGCCGTTGATCCTGCTCCTGACATTTGTCAGATATTCGCGGTGACACTGCGCACTTACCAGACTCGCCCTGTTCTGCGAATCTCATGTCGTGAGCCTGCCTCCATCCCATACACCGCTCCACCGGATCAACATCGGCTTCCACGTCCTGTCCGGAAGCCTCGCGCTTCTTTTCGGACTGGCAGCGCTGCTCACCTCGAAAGGCGGAAGACTCCACCGCCGTTTCGGCCGGGGATTCCTTTACACATACCTGGTCGTCATCCTCACCGCAACCATCGGACTCGTCGCCTTCGAATTCCGATCATTCCTCGCCGTTGTAACCCTGCTCAGTTTTTACGACGTCTTTACCGGATACCGCGCCTTGCAGCTTCGCGGAGCGCGCCCGCAACTCCCCGACAACATCGCAAGCGTTTCAGGATTCTGTTCCGATATTCATGTTTCTCATGCGGCATCTGCACCAGCCCTGGTCGCACATTCTTACCTGGTCAATCCTCGGCGGCTTGATTATCATCAGTAGTTACGATCTGCTTCGCAACCTGCTGCCGGCCGCCTGGCTCCGCAAAGTTTGGGTGCAGGAGCACCTCATCAAAATGATTTCCGCCTACATAGCCATCTCAACCGCATTCGCCGGAACCGTATTCCCGCAATACATGCCATGGTCCGCCATCCTCCCATCCGCCGCAGGATGGCTAGTCGCCATATCCTTCCTGATCGCCGGGCCCCCGCGCCTGGTCCAAATCGCGGGCTTGATGGGGCTGGCGTCGAGGCGGATGCCGGATGCTAGCGCATCGAGTAGAGACGCAGCTTGCTACGTCTGCTTTTGGTTTCCTTGTTACCGGGCCGCCAACGCCGCAAGCGGTTTAATGGCCTTTAGTTCTTTGGAATACTTCGCCTTCACTCGGTGCACAGAAAAGGCATCCTGCAAGTTCAGCCAGAACTGTTCGGAGGTTCCGAAATATTTGGCGAGGGGGGCCGCCATCTCGGGAGTGATTCCACGCTTCCCCCTAACGATGTCATTGATGGTAGGAGGAGAGACATGCAAATCCACTGCTAGCCTGTAGGCTGAGATGCCCATCGCTTCCAGAAATTCTTCCCGCAGGATTTCACCCGGATGAACAGCCCATCCGGCTAGGTCGTTATTTTTAACGCTCATAATTCTTCGCATGTTTCGGGGATTACTTTTCTGCAATTAGTCGGCAATCCTTTTATAGCCGCTGTTTCCAGTATCCCGGCCTTCTTTTGTTGTGAGCGACCGCGATCACGATCACCGCGTCGGGGTCATCCAGGTAAGTAACCGAAAAGGAAAACGGTCGAGAACAAACCGGCGAGTGCCGTGGAGATATTTCGGCCAGCGATGAGGGGCTTCAGAAACTTGGACGATCACGTTGGATACTCTCACTCGGAATTCTGCGGACGCGATCGGACTCCGGCTTCGGTACCATTGGATTGCTTCTCTGAAATCTTCACGCGCCTCGGGATGAAACCGGAATTGCTTAATGCTCATCCGGAAACTCTTTAGCTAAGCGCCGGAGTACTTCATCGCCGGGGAGCGTTTTCACTTTCTCGGAACGAACTTCATCCACACGCAGCTTTATTTCGTCGGCCCAGGCCTGTTCGACTCCTTCATCGGCTGGACCATCGTCAAGGCTGGCGATCAAGCGATCGATAGCAGGCCGCGCTCCTGCTCCGAAAGCGTAAGAGCTTTTTCGAGCACTTCGGATACTTGCGGGGTTATCCGTGGCATAGCGAACCTCGCTTCTCATTTTATAGGGCGGGTCACACGTAATCCAAAAGAAAAGCCCCGCTCTTGTGAGCGGGGCCTGGACGGACAGGAGCGCCCGTCCCTACGTGATCCAAATAAAAAATCTCCACCCTAGCGCAAACACCGCGCTAGGATGGGGCACCCTTCGGTTCTTTCTAGTACATGCCTTCCATGCCGCCGCCACCGTGTCCACCGCCCATGGGAGCACCCTTCTTCTCTTCCGGGATTTCCGAAACTAACGCTTCGGTGGTGAGCATCAGCGATGCGATGGATCCGGCATTCTGCAGCGCGGTACGAACGACTTTCGTCGGATCGAGCACGCCCGCTTTTACCAGGTCTTCGTAATCGCCGGTGAGGGCGTTGTATCCAAAGTTGTTGTCTTTGGAGTCATTCACTTTGCCCAGAACGATTGCGCCTTCTTCGCCGGCATTCTCGGCGATCTGACGCAACGGCTCTACCAGGGCGCGCTTCACGATGTTGACGCCGATCTGCTCATCTCCCTCGAGCTTCAACTTGTCGAGAGCGTTGACGCAACGGCTCAGCGCAACACCGCCGCCCGGGACGATGCCTTCTTCAACCGCTGCACGAGTTGCGTGCATGGCATCTTCGACGCGGGCTTTCTTCTCTTTCATTTCGGTTTCGGTCGCGGCGCCGACTTTGATTACGGCTACGCCACCGACCAGCTTTGCCAACCGCTCCTGCAACTTCTCACGATCGTAGTCGCTGGTGGTCTTGTCAATCTGTCCGCGAATTTCTTTCACGCGGCCCTGCACGTCGCCGGGCTTGCCTTTGCCTTCGACGAGGGTAGTGTTGTCCTTGTCAATGGTGATTTTCTTGGCTTGTCCGAGGTCGGCAACCTGAACGTTCTCGAGCTTGATGCCGAGATCTTCAGTGATGGCCTTGCCGCCGGTGAGGGTGGCAATATCCTGCAACATGGCCTTGCGCCGATCGCCGAAGCCGGGTGCCTTGACGGCCGCGACTTGCAGCGTGCCACGCAGTTTGTTGACGACGAGAGTAGCGAGCGCTTCGCCTTCAACATCCTCAGCAATGATGACGAGAGGCTTGCCGCTCTTGGCAATCTGTTCGAGCAGCGGAAGCAGGTCCTTCATCGAGCTGATTTTCTTTTCGTGGATCAGGATGTAAGCGTTCTCGAGCGAAACTTCCATGCGCTCGGGATCGGTTACGAAGTAAGGAGAGAGATATCCGCGGTCGAACTGCATGCCTTCGACCACTTCGAGTTGCGTTTCCAGCGTCTTCGACTCTTCCACGGTGATGACGCCATCCTTGCCAACCTTCTTCATCGCCTCGGCAATGATGCTGCCGATGGTGGTGTCGTTGTTAGCGCTGATGGTCCCCACTTGTGCGATCATGTCGCCGGTTACGGGCTTGCTTAGTTTATCCAGTTCGCCTTTGCCGCGTTCGCCGGTTTTCTTGTCGATTTCGCCGCAGACGACGGCGATGGCGCGCTCGATGCCGCGCTTCATTGCCATGGGGTTTGCGCCGGCGGCAACGGTCTTGACGCCTTCGCGGTAGATGGCCTGGGCCAGGACGGTGGCGGTGGTGGTGCCGTCTCCGGCGACGTCGGAGGTTTTGGAGGCTACTTCACGAACCATTTGGGCACCCATATTTTCTTGAGCGTCGCGCAGTTCGATTTCCTTAGCGACGGTTACGCCGTCCTTGGTAATGGTCGGGGAACCGAATTTCTTTTCGATTACAACGTTGCGGCCTTTGGGGCCGAGGGTGACTTTTACTGCGTCAGCAAGAAGGTTAACGCCGCGCAGGATCGCCTGGCGGGATTCTTCTCCGTGTAGGATTTGCTTTGCCATAATTTTTTCTCCTAAATTTTTGCTTATGTGGGTCGAACACTCTTGTCCGACACTTTTGATTTTTTTTGACTTTCTAGACCGTTTAGATCAACACCAAGATCAACCGCAACGGCGGCGGACAAGAGTGTCCGCCCTACATTTAGCGGCGTGAGCTGGCGGTTTCTTTCTTACCGGCGGCTGCGCCTGAGGCTGCGCCGCTGACTACGCCGAGGACTTCTTCTTCGCGCATGATGATGAAGTCTTCGCCGTCCAGCTTAATTTCGGTGCCGGAGTATTTGCCGAACAGGATGCGATCTCCATCCTTCACGACCAGAGGGAACACTTTGCCCTCGTCGTTGCTCTTGCCGCGTCCGACGGAGATGACTTCTCCCTCTTGTGGTTTGTCTTTTGCGCTGTCAGGGATGATAATGCCGCCGCGAGTAGTTCCTTCTTCCTCGACGCGACGTACCAGTATGCGATCGTGCAGGGGAGTAAACTTAGTTGCCATGTGTGCGTATCCTTTCGTTGAAATCAGTTAGAATTTGCGGTTGATAGCAGAGTAACCATTTTGACTAACACAGACTGTTAGCACTCTTTGTTTGTGAGTGCTAATTATAGGACGGTTGAATGGTCATGTCAAGGGATGCAGCTATCGCATTTATAATGAGTGACTTATGACAATTCTATTAACTGATTCGAGAGTCTTCCACAGGCGAAGTGCCGGTATTGGATTGGCTTTATTGATGACGGCTATCGGCGTGGCGAATCCGGTTTGGGCTCGGAGCAAGAAGCCCCAACCACCATCCTGCAACCTGACTTTCCTGGTTTTAAAAGATTACAACGGTAAACCTTTGCGAAATGCGGCGGTAGTGCTGCACCCAGTTAATGGTAAGGATAAACAGCAGAACGGCGGGCTCGAACTAAAAACGGACGCCGACGGGAAGGCCAGTTATGACGGCATTCCGTATGGAAAATTGCGGGTACAGATACTCGCAAATGGATTCCAGACGTTTGGACAGGATTACGACATTAATGAGCCGTCCCGGGATTTCACCGTGAAGATGAAGAGGCCTGCGGGACAGTATTCGATTTATGAGGATCATCCGGGGGGGGACAAGGACGCGACGCCGAATACGCCGTCAAAGCCGCAGTGACATAGTTTTCGAGGCTAGCGTCCGCAGGACGGACGCGAACCCCTCGGCAGGCTCTGGAGCAGGCGGCAGGCCTCGCAAGTCCCCACCTTTACAAAGAAGAACGTAAAGGTGGGCCAGCCACCAGAAGCTTATGGTCTCCAAGCCCGTTTCTGGATAAAGTCCGGTTTGACGACCACACACTCAGAATCGTCGCATCCTTTCCAACGTACGGCGCAGGCTATAATTGTGTCCTCGCATGGCTCTAACCTCTGGCACAAA